>ERZ724508.1134-NODE-1134-length-16690-cov-6.105621_pt1 | contig 16690 bp, 24 predicted proteins | sample MGYA00376041_ERZ724508 | MGnify/ENA primary metagenome ERZ724508 (study PRJEB28724, sample SAMN07190887) | wastewater metagenome | isolation source: effluent of sewage treatment plant in Hong Hong | place: USA: Christiansburg, Virginia | collected 2016-03-01 ...
TGGACAAAAACAGTATAACATAACAAGCCAATTTTTTGGATTATCTTAGTCTTCTGATTTTTGAATAGCACAGTCACGAAAGATCAAGGTCTCCGGCCAAATCGAACTGTACGGTTGGGATCACCGAGGCAATGAATTTTAGGAAGATGAACAGGGCTATTTCGGGCCTTACCTTGGTTCCTCCCTCCTCGATAGTATTGCTCATCTGGAACAGCACATTGGCGTGCTTGCAGGGATGTACAGTTGGCATCATAGCTCCATCGATGAACTTGAAGCTCTCGTTCGTAAGGGTTGCATCCCTATACTCCTCCATGACGTCCAGCTTGATCTCTTCGTAGGTTAAGTTCTTTCTGAATTATATTGCTCATTACCCTTCCTTAGTGGTGGCGGAGAAGTACATCCTTGGGGTGTAATAATGCTCATCGTAGACGATGTACATCGTGTAGAAGCGGAAACCACTGTTGGGATCTTCCTTCTTCACCTCTGTCTATTTCTTGGATTCGTAGACAATGACTCCATCCTCATCTTCCTTCTCAACTAAGTTGCTGTTGTACGGTGTGAGGCTCGCCACTCGTTGCTCACACTTAACGTTCTTCAGCACTAAGAACTGAGTATCCTCCTCGAGATACTTGCTCTTGTAGGTTGTGCTCTGGGATTTGCTCCAGGTCCAACCTCCACAGCTCTCGACAAGCTTGTTACCTGCACGGAGGAACTCTGAAGGAGACAGCTGGCCGTTGATGCGAAAGTGATCCGTAGTAGGTGGAGGGTTAAGTCCGATTCCCTCTGAAATAGCTATCTTAGCCTTGTTTAGGGTATTCTTGGCTTCATTAGCAGCTCTGTCAGCAGCAGCCTTGATCCTTTCCCAATACCCAAGCTCTTTCTTCTCGTCTTTGTTGTCGCTCTCCATTGTCGTAATTGACCGATATTAATATAAGATAACTCACCTGTCCAAGATTTATACCGGGCGTTTCTGGGCAGTCCCATCAGCAAATCCTTTAACAGATAACCTCAAAAGTAGAATCAAGTGGAGCAGCTGGACTCGTACTCGTTGATGAGTCTTCGCTTTTCCCGTTCCATATCCTCCATCCGTCTTAGGAGTTCGCTTCGATCGCGATAACAGTACTTTGGTAAGAGCAGTTGCCTGAACTGTTTGAATGCCGATAGTTTCTGCTCGTGTTCTTGGGTCAGTTTACGCTGCAACAAGACTTTGAGAGTCTCTGCCTTGGTCCTGTTGTTGTTCTCCTGCTTTCGAATGGATACCTGCTGCTAGAGAAGGGATGCGGTGTAGCAGTAGTGTCTGAAGCAGTTGACGTAAAGGCTAGAATCCACTCGCACATTACAGGATGCCTTTGGTTGAGCTGAAAGTCGTTAAAAGGCAAAGAGTTTATGCTCAAGCCCCCTGCTTATGATCCGAAACACTCGGTTAAGTTTGGCTCGTAAGAACCTTTCTTTGAGCCCTAGTAGTTGCTGAAGGTTTAAATGAGAGCTGAAAGTAGAGGGCTGGTAGTGTCGAACTGCCTAAAAGCATTACAATACTGGCGAAGTGCTTAACTTCCTTGCTAAAATTTTGACCAAATTGGCCAGTATGATCCCTTTTCTTGCGAGGCTTGCCTTTTGATTACGCTTTTCTATCAAAGGAGCGTGATCTTTCTCAAGACTGCCTAATTTAGTAAGCCGTCGAAAGGCTCGAGCCACCTTCACAGACATTACCCGAGTAAATTTACTCAGAACAATTAGTGCTAACTTGACTTCTTTCAACCGACTGAGACCAATCCTCTTATAGTATTCGTGGAACCCTCTCAGCAATGGATCGAACTTCAGTAACTCAGCTCTTCTCAGAAATCTTCGTGTGGCTTGCCTCTGAATTACTGACTTCAGCTTTGACAGCCGAGCCAGCTGCATCTTCTGAATGTTTCGAGCAACATCTCCAAGATAGTTGATGGCCGTGAATGCATACCTCGCCTGATCATAGAATCTTCTCGAGACAAGCCTGCCAAACCTTTCGACGACAAGCCACTGGTGCAACTTGATTGCTTAGATCTACGACTAGGAAACTTCGGAGTAGTCATTCGGCTGTTTCTTAGGTAGTTTACTCCGCCAACGATACCAAAAGCCCAAGAGTAACTGTCTCTTGCCTTTCTGTAATGACTGCTTTTGTCGGTACGAAATGGCTGCTAAGGCAATCATTCTTCGACTTTTCTAACAATCTCTTTCCATTGCCTCCGTATTGCTCAATAGTGCATTCATCAAATGCACTCGAACTTCCTCCCTCAAGAACCTACTCTTGATGGCTTGCATGCCTGACTCCAATAGCTCATCACTATGCGTTCCCAGAATCTAACCAGTGGCTATATGCATACCTCCGCGAGTCTTCTACACGCCCACCCCAACTAACTGCCCAGCAGATCCTCGTCGTTCTCATCGCAGGTCCGATACTTGATTGCCATGCGTAAATGTCTTAGCTTTCTCCGCTGAAGACTTTCGACCACTGCCACGAAGTATCGGACCTTGAGCTGTTAGGTTTGTAGGAACTTCAACCGAATGCTGGCGCTATCCCCCATCCTACAATTCAAAACGAATATACAATGAAATCGCTATACGTACACCCAATCGAGGCAAGCCTGTCCAGGCTACGGATCAACTCGATTGCGCTGGCGGTGTCACTGTTCTTCTTCGAAGTACTCATGTTCATCATGTACGGGATGTACATGCGGTACCCTTTGACCAGTGGCAGCTACGATCAGTTTGGGGTGGGCCTGCTATTCTGTCTGTTCGTGCTGCTGACCGTAGGTAAACAGAAATGGTATGTAGGGTTTGCGCTGTTGCTCAGCTACATCCGCAGTAATAGTTGGTCGGGTGTTGGTTACCCACTTTTCATTTTGGCAGTCACAATCCAACTATACTTCTTAGTCAGTGCCTTCCTCACCAAAATACAGCTCCAGCCTAGTTCCGAAGGTATCAACACAGTCGGTGCTCGCTATATCGAACTCACTCCGTTCTACTCGAAGTTCGGAAGTAGCTTCAGTGGCGCTCTGAGCTGTGCATTGGCTGTATATGTATCCTACTCGGCGTTTCATGGGCGAGTGGGAACCTTAGAGGTGTTCTATCACACTCTCATGACTGTCATTGGTTATGAAATCAACAGACAAACGCTCTTGCGTTTGGGAGCAACGGACAACGGTGGCTCAATGGGAATTTTCATATTCGGGAGTATGAGTGGCCTCGTGGTCTCATGGATCCTCGGTGTACAGAAGATGCATCATACCAAAGGCCACCCAAAGTTTCGCTCAGAAAGGATGAACTACCTCTACACCCTCTTGGGGTCAGTATTTATTTGGGCTCTTATCCCTGTGCTAAACAGTTTGTCGACACTGACACAGACTAACAGCATCATAACTAACCCATTCGTGAGCATAGCGCCAATCAACACTTGGTTTGCACTATCGTCAAGCACATGGTCAGCCTTTTGCATGTCAATTCTCATGCATAAAAGACTATCCGTACATGATATTGCTTTCGGCTCCTTTTCGGTAAACTTGTGTGTTAAGGCAGGGGGCAATTGCATACGGAAGTTCTTCTAATCTCATCGCCACGCCAGTCGCGGCAATCATCATTGGTATGATAGCTGGAATCGTTGGAGTTGCGATGCTTTCCTATCTCAGAAGGTATATGAATAGGAAGGGTGTGCTCAACTCTAATGGGTTCGTTGAGACGTTTCTCCTTTCGGGACTCCAAGGTGGGTTATGGTCTGCGATCACCTCTCTGTTTGTGAACATGCAGCAGTACTATACATCGGGCTATACCATAACCGTCAACATTGATGTCTATACACAAGGCGGCTTACAGATAGGAGGCATTTTCATTTCGGCAGCTATCGGCGTCATCAGTGGGCTCTTTTCCACTGCCTTCCTGCGAGGAATGAACTACCTGGATGTGGATGATTACTTCGACGATGGATTATCTTGGACTATCGAAGATGACGGCCTCTACAACGACTTCCACAGACGAAACGAAAGCGAAGAAAGTGAATCAAATACCAATCAACATGTCGAATGACTACTATGTATAATCTATTTGACGAGGAGCAACCTTGAGGATTTAAATAGCTATCATGTCCAGAGACAGATCTTGCCATCGACGCCTGCGGAGAACACCCAAGGCTGGGTGGGATGGAATTTCACCTCTTTGACTCCTTCACCGTCCTTGACGGAATGTCCCTTGAGAATTTTCAGTGGCACGATCAATGCATTTTGGAGCAGATCGGTGAAGACCTTGGCATGCAATACGTGGACTGTCCCGTCGTTACTCGCAGTTGCCATCAATGGGTAGGTTTTACTGAAGTCAACTTGAGTGATTCCCTTGGCGTGGTATTCCAGTGTCTTGTACGGCGTATCCGATAGATCCAGATCATACCAGAGTAGCTGCCATTACCAAACTGGTTACCTTCTTGTCCTCTGAACCGATGATGATGTTATCTCCGTATGGATGCAAGCAGAGGCTGCTGTTGAACTCTGCACCTGACTTTAATTTCTTCTCTGTCGCCTGTTTTTGGAGGTTGAAGATATGCACATTCTTGTTGGTCATGAGCAGCAGCTGGGGTTTGGTCCAGTGGAAGAATGCTTTCTTGATAAGCCCATGGGACTTGCTGAAAGGTTTTTGGCTGGCACTTCGAGAGATGTGGTGTACCACAACAACCTCGTTCTTCTTCTGTTATGCAGGGCTAACAGTGAGGAAGTAGTCACCTAAGTTAGTTGCGTAAATTACCCTTTGAATGGAACTGCACAAAGGTGATATCAGCATCAAAGGACAGCTTGATTCTCATGCGTTCGCTGTACTAGTCATCATCAGACGGATAGTAGTGCCATGTGGATTTACCTGACTATTGAGCTGACTTGGACTCCTCGAGGAGGAGTTGGTTGCTATCGTAAGTTTCCTTTGGGTAGGGCCAGTTCAGGATAAATACTTCTTGGCCTGAGGCAACCAACAGCAAATTATGGCAACTCCAGTCCAGCGAGTGAATTGGCGACATGAACTCTTTGGTGTAGAGCTTCCGGCTGGTGAGTACCTCCCAAATAATAACAGTTCCATTCTTGTCACCCGACATGAGGTACTGTCCCTTTGGTGAAACCACCATACTCGTGATGGCGGCACTGTGCCCAGTATATACAATATTCAAGGCTGTTGGGAAAGGTTTTAGCTCGTCAACACTTGGTACCTTCGGAATCAACTGCTCTGGGTTGACGTTAAGCTTTTTCTTCTTGACACGAGGGCAGAGGTACAGGTCAAGGCATCTATCGAATCTCTCGTTGATAAGCTTGTCGTAGAATGGCACGTGACGGATCTTATCGAATTTCTGCGGAACAAAGTTAGTTGGACGGTCGAGTTCATCCATCTCCTTCCACTCTTCCAGTTCTTTCTGGTTGAACAGGTACTCGTCGGGTGGGTTGTATGATTCATGGTGAGTAGGCAGTGCAATCTTCGGAGCAGAGACTGCTGCAGCTCCAGCCAGCACATTATCCAACTTGTTCTTCCACACGTCGAACAGTTCCTCTTCTTGAGGTTATTCAGGCTCATCCGTGGGTGGCTTGATTCTTCCAGAGAGAATACCGTCTAGAATCCTGTTGATCTTCAATGTTTCCCACTTGGAGGGCATGAAGTTCCTCTTGGCAGGAGGATGCGCGTGCACAGGAAACGGATCATCATGTGGAAATTCGAATTCGTAGTTTGTTGTTGCTACGGTCTTGCTGGCCCACTTGCCTGACCTAATACGATCGATGAGTTAGAGCTGGGCGTCCGACAGCACAATATCTCGGTTGTTCAGATCGTCCGTAATGGTGCGCCACCAATCTTTGTTCTCTGACTTCTGGATGAACTATTCGATGCGGTCCAGCTGTTTACGCTTCTCCACCTTCGTTAGTTTGTTGTCGTAGCCGAAGTGGGCGAACTCGTCATACCAGTGGTAGGGCACTCTGCCCACCCGTACCTTAATCTGCTCGTCGTCGGTGTCACCAGATACTGAGGATAGTGCTTCCTCCTACACTGGAGCCTATCGCGGGCGCTTCAGCTCCTGTGAGGCTTCCCTCCGATCAGCCAGTGGTATTGTTGAACGCTTTTTCATTTGGCCAATTAAACTAACTTAGAAGTAGCTTAGGGTATTATCAGGGTTGGAGACAGTCGTTCAGCCAAGTGCCGCTGTGCACCGTGCCATCCATAGCATAAAACTTGCCACAGCCATGCAGCTGGTCCTCTCGGAACTCGCCTTCGTACCGCTCGCCATTGGTGAGAGTTAGTGTTCCGACCCCGATGCGTACATCGTCAAGGAAGCAACCGCTATAATGCACCCACTTCGAACCTACCTTGGAGAAGTCGCGATAGTCAAATGGCTCTTGGAAGTGTTCAGGACAGTCGTTCCAGAGTTTGCCAGTGCCGTTGAACATATCGTTGTTCCAGTAGCCCTCGTAGGCGATCTCGCCGTTTTGATAGTAAAGTTTCGCGAAACCCGTCATTTTGTTTCGATGCCATTCGCCTTCATAGTATCCGCCGTCCTGGTAAAAATAACGGCCAAAGCCCTCCCGAAGGTTGTTAAGCTTAAAGCCTTCGTAGCGGCCACCGTGCTTGTAGGTTTAGTTGATGTACTCCAATTATGTGCTTTGGGGTGGTTTAGCTAGCGGCACTATTAGCTCATCGGAAATCGCTTCCTTGAGGGATCGGCGTAGCAGGGCCGCAGATGGCTGGATGACCTCAGGTAGTGGTAGAGTAATCTAAATTCTGATGGGTTCAGATTCCTTTAAGGAAGTTTATGTTGGCTTGAGATCGGATTTGAGTGGTTAGATATCTGCTTGGTAATTGGTCGGTTTGTAGTACTCTTTTGCTGCAGGTTGTAAGGGATCCCTTTCCTCAACATGACTTTGGTCCAGTCCAAATGTGATCTTTTTTGTTGATTCGGGCTCGGTCGGAATTCTTTGGGAGATTTCTACATCTTCGATAATATCCCGACGTAGTCGTTGGGGAGAGTGCAAGCTCATGCTGTTGCTTATATGCAACCTCTGCAATCTGGTTCGGAATTCCATCACAGAATGGTCTAAGGGATTGCTGAAATTGTGCTCCACCTGCTCTTGGATAAAATGTTCCTCGTAGTAGTAGTCAGTTTTGATGCGCAGTTCTCTTTCAGTGGGTTCTACTGACAGGCTATTGGTGCTCGGTTTTAAATGCTCAGGAGTGCCCTTGATGGTTGGCTCCGTAGCGGTCTGCTGGAGCTGGCATCTCTCTTCCTCCTATTTCACCTCGAACTTCTTAATATTGACCATCACAGGCCGGGGACTATTGTTGATGCTTGCTGAATTCTTCACTTTGCTCGAGGTGCGTTTCTTCTTTGCAGAAAATAGATCGACCCTGATGCACTTTTCATCAGATTTCAGAAGGGCAGGTTCGGAGGGGATGTTATTGATGTGCTTCTTGGACTCTCTGAGTTTATTGCTGTCGTCGACGAATTAAGTGAACGGGTAAAATTATTCATAGATTTTGTTGGGAGTTTCCTGTGGGGTTACTTCACGACTGTGAGGCTGCTCGGGATGTTGCTTATTAGGAAGCTTTTTCTTGAAGCTACACACATTTTAGTTTTTGAGTCCGTTACAATACCCTCGGTTCGACTTATCAGAGCGACTGCGTCTTCGCGAATGTCGGGCTTTGGCATCTTCTCTGTCAATTTTACTCACTTCTAGCTGAATAGTCTTGTGGGGGATGCCTTTTGTGGTCTTGCTTACGTGAAAATCAGGCGGGTTTCGGCTGGCTTACGATTGCAGGGTCAACTGGGAAGACTCGATACTTGGTTTATTCCCATTGAAAGAGGGTGGGCATCGCGTAGTCACTTCGATCTTGTGATTTTAGCTTGAGTTACCTTCGCATTGCGGGTCGAGTGGTTCTACGTTCACAACAATCCTTGAAGGCAAGTCTGCTTCGTGAAGGTGTGAGGACCTCAGGGAAAAGGGATCGGCTTCAGACGAGTAGTTTTTTTTTCGGGGTGGTTTGCCAAGCTATTGGGGGAGGTCCATTCCATCAATGATTTGCTCAACTTCTTTCAAGGATAACCGAGCTTCTGGGACATTTTCAAGCATCCCTCTCATCAAGGCTCTGAGATCCTTTCCATATTTCTCACTATTTAGATTGTCAAGCAGCTTCTTCATCCTGACCACATTGATGCTTGTGGGATCGTACATTTCATCCATCCACTCGAGCTGCATTGCTTCCAACATTATGATTCCCAGCGTAAACACTTCCGACCTCTCCGATGAGTACCATTGTTGGTGCCTTCCGAAGCTAGCTCGTAACTGCTCGGGTGACAGGTAGATATGCTCCTTGTTGCTATGTGAGGATATCGAGGACAGATTATCAGGCTGCCTCAACAGTTGCGGATCCGATATCTTGATGAGCCCTGACTTGTCAATGTAGATGCGGTTGCTCGTTAGTGACTAGTGCTTAAAGCCTTGGGAGTATAAATGTTGTAGTCCAGCAACACAGCTGTACAGTATGCTCAAAAGTTCTCCCTCACTGAAGGGCTACTGTGAGCGTCTGCGATCCCTTACCTCATCGTATAGTGTACGGAAGGGATGCTCGGTAATGATGAAGCATCGATTGCTCTGCGAACACAGCCCATCGATGGGCTGCACTTTATAGAAGACAACCGACAGGACGTTGGGATGCTTGTTGCGCTATTTTTATTGGATATGCCGGTTGAACACCTCAAGATCGTGCCTCGAGTTCGTCGTGAGCTCCTTCATGCAGTACTCGTTGCCAGTACCTTTCTCCAGGAGCATGGTAGTGCCTTCACTTTAGTCGTGGTGAACCACTGAGAACATCTACTCCACACTAGCGGCTGGTTTATGACCTGCTGAAGCATTGCCCATCGACCGATCGTTAGGAATAAAATTATATACACTTGGCGGGTCATTCTTCGGCAGCAACCAGCAATTCAGGCGAACAGCCTTGAACCTGTTCGTAACCACTGAACTTCATCGTGGCATCAAAGCCCATAGCTCGAAGGCTTTTAACCCAGCCACGGATTCCTTCGGCTGGAACACTAGCAAGTACTCGCCGGTTCTCCCGCATCTCCACCCGACCTCGCTTTTTCATGATGTCTTTGACAGCATGCTCGAGCATCTCCTCCTCACCAATGAGCTCCACTGATACGAACGGCTCCAAGAGGTGACATTCCTGGAGTGCATCCTTAACGATTTTTGTGCATGCTTGCGTTACCACCATTTTGTTGAGCTTATTAGCTTCGAACTTACCGCCTGTGATGTGTACTTCCACCGATATAACTGGGTACCTGAACTTACCGGCCAGCAAACTCAACTGGATGGACTCGACAATGGTATCCAGGAATTCAAAGGGAATGCAAGAGATAGGGTATTCCTCAATATCGCTCTCTTCGTCTATCACCACAAGCTTGGTAGGATTTCGGATAGCCTTCCCAGCCTGTCCAGACTCACCGCGAACAGGGGCTGGTTCATCACTGTCTTCTTGCTTCTTTCTTCCTTTAGCAATATTCTTGCGCTTTTGGAACTCAGCCCAAGACTTATCAAAATCAGAGGTTCGAGGAAAGCTCAGAACCACCTCATTAGTCGGCTTGAACTATTCATTTTCCCCCTTGACTGGCACAAACTCCAGTTCCAACTCAAACCAAAATTCCTGCTTGTTGACAGTCTTGTCCAGTCTAAACTTCTTTTTTATTGGACCTGTCAGTGTCTCTCGGTAGCCAATGCGGAGCTTACCCATGTTGACTTTTACACCTGCATCGGTAATGCGATCGCGAATAATCTCTAAATGCAGTTCACCTAAGCCACTGACCACAAGCTGTCCTGTATCGGCATCAGCCCGATACTGGAGTGAATTGTCCTAGCTGGTGATAATCTGCAGATGTTGCTCCAGCAGTTGCTGGTCCTTAGCGGACTCGACCTCGAAAGGTGCCATGAATATGGCTGAGGGAAGGTTGAGTTCCTCCAGCACAAACCTTTCATCCTGAACGTTGATGAGAGTATCACCTGCTGCAGAATGCTTCAGACCAGCGATAGCAACGATATCCCCTGCATACACCTCATTGACCAGCACATATTGGTCAGCTCGTACTCTATATAGGAACTGAACTGTATTAATATGCAGCTGTACTCTTCTCAATTGCTTACTTGGTTGAGTTCTTCAGACCCATCGATCGACTGAGCGTGCCAGAATAGATCCTTACGTAGCTCAGCGGTCCCTTCTCCTTGTCATGGATAATCTTGAAGATGTAGCCACAGAAGCTTTATGTTTTTATTGGTCTTCGCTTTAGCTTCTTGTTTTCGAAGCATGCTATCGGTGGGCGTTATGTCGGCGATGGCAGATAGCTGATGATGCCGTCCAGTAGCGACTGTACACCACGGTTCCTAACTGATGCCCCTAGCATTACTGCACAGACCTTGCTCAGATGCTTTGGATCACAAATTACTTTCTTGATGGAGGCTCTCAGTTGTTCGGCTGAAATGGGTGAACCTGCCAGGTAAAGATCAGCCAGCTCATCGTCATACTCCGAAAGTTTTTCGATAAGTTCGTTACGGGCCTTCAGAGATCTATTGTACAAGCCATCGCTTTCAGTCAGGAGCTTCCTAGTTATTGTCTATCCTTTAAATCCTTCGAATACTGTTGACTCTAAAGTGAGTAGGTCAACGACACCTTTAAACATCTCGAATTCGCCGATGGGTTCTTGTAGCAGAAGCGATTCCGACTTTAATCGTTCTTGGATTGTCTTTATGGTGTGCTGAAACGATGCACCGAGCCGATCCATCTTGTTTATGAAGGCTATCTTCGGAAGGTTGCGTTGGCTAGCCTCCCTCCATACCTTTTCTGTTTGAGTTTGCACACCGTGCACGGCATCGAAGATAGTTACTACGCCGTCCAGTACTCTCAGACTCCGAGCAACTTCACCACTGAAATCAACGTGCCCTGGGGTATCGATCAGGTTTATTTGATGACCGCTCCAATTAAACGAGATTGCTGCCGAACGGATAGTGATGCCCCTAGCCCTCTCCTGCGGAAGGTAGTCCATGGTGGTTGTACCTTCGTCCACCTCACCAGGCTATGGAAGGGCGCCAGCGTAGAACAACATGCGCTCCGTGGTGGTCGTCTTACCAGCGTCGATATGAGCGATGATGGCGATATTGCGAATCTTCTCCAGATCATCGGTAGTGCGCGTCGGCAGTGATTCCTACAACTTTCCCAGTCGTATGGCTCGTTACTTTTTGATACGATCCTTCACGCTGGAAAGCCCTCTACGCAGGATTCTTAACATAACTTAGTAGTGGTGGATTTTGTCATAGTCTCTGGTCAGTCATCATTGCGCTGATCTGGTCGAATAGTGGGATCAACTGCCGTGTCTGGTCGGGATTTGTTACTCGGCATATATCGGATTGTAGCCTCTTAAGTTCCCTTAAATACTTGGCAAGAAGGCTCTTATTGACCGTGGATTGGCTTGCCTGACTACGGTTGAGCTTCTCTGTTGGTGCAATTATGCTTGCAGTCGCCTTGAATTGACTACCTTCGAAGAGTTGGCTCTTGCCGGGTATTTCACGACTACTCCTCGAGCCAACGAGCTTTGAAAGTTTGGACTTCGTTGGGCGCTTCAATCCTTGTTGTTGTTGCTGAGGTTGTAATGGTTATCCAGTTATACCCGAGTATTCACTATGTAGTAATGGCGAGTCGCATGATGGCCGGTTGACGCTAATATTCTCCAACGCAAGCATTGGCACGATGTTTTCTTCATCGCCTTTTCTTGACTTTGCCAGCTAGCTCATAGTCTCGGTCTTTGAACGATCAGTCAAAGACTGTATCCGACCCAACGCAATATTCTCCAACTCCTTGAGACCCTTTAGCGTATTCTAACAGTGGTTCCTGCCTCAACCAATAGCATACGTGCGGGTGGTTGGCGTCCTCAACCGCTGTTCACGATAGCTGGCCACCGGACTGTTTTTTGGCTGCATCCTTCAGAAATTTAATTATAAAAGTTCACGCGGTCATGAGCCTCTGGAAGTCTTCCTCGGGCAGGCCAAGTTTTTGACCGGTCATGTGTTCCAGTAGCACTACGGACCCGTGCAGGAGGGTTAAAGTTTGCCCAAGCACTGAGCCCATAGTTTCTTCCATAGCGAAGGTGTCAAGGTAGCGTAGCAAAGACTTAACGTTGGGTACTTGCGAGCGGATAAGCGTAAGCTGCACGAGGGGGATTTGAATATCTGCAGTGATGTCACTTGCCTTGCCGGTAGATAGGATAACCTGCTGAAATATCAGATTGAGCTCGTGCAGTGCACTCAAGATGGCTTCAGGGGATTGTGGATTGAGAAGTTTATTGGGAAATAGCATTGCAACTTCCGTGAAGAGCGGCTCCTCGAGTTGATAACGATCCTCGAGGTGCTTCATAGTTACAAACCTCAAACGCTGAAGTTGACTATGGAAGGCCATATCGTCAGTTGTCCTCAACCTTGTCAGTTTGAGCCTATCTTAACTTTAAGAGTACTTCGAGTGCAGCATCGCCCCCAGTAGGTTTACCACTCTCTTCGACTTAGCTTCTTTTGGTTCGCCTTTGAGCTCTCTCAGCGGTTTATCCAGCACTTCTGTCAGAACTTCAACGAATTCTCTGTAGACATGCTTAACACTTGATTATGAAGATTGGTACGTAAAGGGCTGTTCCTTCTCATGCATCTTTTCGCTCAAGTAGATGTCCGTTAGGTATTTAAGAAAGTCAGCAACATTTTCCCCTTCAAAGATCTATACAGACTTATCGCTTTTCTTAAACTCGCTCTCCTTGTTGCTCTCCAATTTCACGAATTCACCGCGCTTGAGGATCAGCCGAGAACGAATCTTTGTGGATTTGATCAGCTCATCGATGCGCTTGGTGAGCAACCAGCTAGTTCGTTCGTTGGTCAAGGCTACAAAAGTTTTTTCTAAGCTATCATAATAACCTTTTGTGGTCTCCACGATGACTCGCGAGGATCTTTCTTGTCTCTTCACCTCTTCCAGCTATTCATAGATACTATTCACCAAAGGCTCGAGACTAATTTCTGGGCGGATCAGTGTCTGTAGATAGTTAGCATACAGCTCGACAGGAACTTTCGAGGTAGGTCCTAGATCAGCACCATATTTATGTCTCTCTAGAAGGGTGTAGATTGGCACCGAATCTATAACGTCGGGGATTGCGAGCAGAAACTGAATCAGTATTCTTCGCAGTTTGTCCTTTGGCATGAACACCCGGTTTAGTGCTGGAGTGCCAACCTCTACGTACTGGACGTAGAGATCTTTGATAGCATATTTGCTGTTCCCCATCTGATAGCTTGGCTTATTGAGAAGTGCTTCCATCGCGAGGTAGGGCTCATACTCAGGAAACATAGGAATATTGTCTTTGAACAGCCTGAGCAGAATCTTGACAGACTATAAGCTCATCACCAACAGTTTGATTGGCGACTCCTGTGGCTACTGAAGTTCCTTACCAAATTCCTTGACGAACTTTGCGACATTGGCGGAGTGGTGTGCTATAAGTTCGTTAAAGCACGAATAGAACTCTCTTTCGTAGAACTGCTTGCCATAGAGAAGCTTCTGCAGGACCAAGCATACCAACGAGAAGTTAGCATTGGTTGCTGGTGGGCTCAACTCCGAACGTGCGCAGTAGGATCTCATGAGATCAGTTGATAGCCACTTGGAAAACACTGTCTTCACCAAAAAATCTTTGGAATCCTCATCGGTGAAATCCGGGAACTTCTCACGGCAGAGCTTGTCGTACAGCATAACTATATGACGCACTGCTGGTGGGTAGGCATCGATACTCTCTAGGATGTCCTCGATGAAGCAAGTAGCGATCGATTCAATAGCCCTTCGACTGAGACTCACACTCTTCAGTGTCAACATCCCGATTCGAAAGTTAATGTAGTCTTCCTCTGCTTCCAATTTCTTTTTGAACTCCTAGATAAGACCTTTCTTGTTGTCCGGCTCTAGCTCTGTCAGCCTTACGGCTTCGATGATGTGCTACAGCTACGAATCTTAGTAAGGTCCGAACAGTCCTTCCATTTCTGAAGTGAGCTGGATATCAGTGGCTTGGTTGGTATCACCACCATACACAAACTGCTTCAGTGCAGGTCGCTCTCCGATGAGTTCCTTCAACCTTTCGTACTCCCGACCGAAATCAACGTTTAACTCCGATCGGATAGCAACAAGTTTGTCCAAACCGCGCTCAAGCACTTTCTGGCTAAAGATTTAGCACTCGAAGCGCTGGTAGAGTCCGTCTAGGAACTTGGATGAAAGTGATGCCTTGGACTAGAATATTGCATCAATGCGGCTGGCGTCTTGCACATCCTTTCGGATCAGCTGCTCCACCACTGACCGATAGTTTGGCAAGAAATTACTGAGATTATCCACAAAGTTGGGAGGTTGTTCTCCCTTCGCCATCAAAAGCAGCCGTGGGAGGTCACCTCCACGGACCAATTGCTGGAATAATCTGCATAGCCCCCCACGGTACTTTTCCAAGTCAGTTGAAAATGTCGGCTGGATATCCTGCAAATCCTTGTCGTTGAGCAGAAGTGCTTGTCTTCCCTCCTCCCCTGCACATCGGCATGCCAGCCACTTCTCTACTGCCTTTCTGGTGCATACTTCGATCAGTTTGACGTTGTCCTGCTTGCGCTTCTACTCTTTATTAACTGGTGCAACTACCATGCTGCAGGATCAGGTACTACGACTTGAGTGTGCGCTGCAATTTGACTGTAAGTTCCGCCGATCCATCATTGGGAAAATCAGCTTCGCGAAACTGGTTTTCCTCAGCGGATTGAGGAGCCAGCCTTTCTTTCTTAGGCGAGTTGTCATTATCGATGAGTCCCTCGAGCTAGAACTCCACTGAGGGTTCTTTGCGCATCTACATTGCTATAACTATGGTAGTAGAAACACAATCAATCAGCATCGCTTGTGCGTGCTAGTACTGTGGCATCGCTCACAGAACTGAGATACCGCTACATTAAGTTCCTATCTCGCAGAACGATGCTGCTTTAGGCCGTCCACAGCTTGCTCCAATCCCACGAGCTCCGATTTGAGGTGGACTATGTTGTGCTTGAGCTGCAGGTTTTCCTCGTTGAGCTGGGTAAGCTTCTATTGGAGGGTGCGATTCAGAGTTTAGAGTTCCTCGTCCTTTTTCATGAGAAGTTCAGACATGGAGGACAGGAACTCCTGCTCAACCTGCATACGGAACTACTTCAGGCGAGACTGTTCGCCATTCCTCAACTAATCCAGATCGCTCTTTAACTTGCTGTTGAGCTGTCGTTCCATCTTGAGTTGGTTTTCCGTTCGGCGTAACGACTCTAATGACCGCTGCAGGTCCAACTGAAGATCTGCTATCTGCTTCTTGAATAGCTGCTCAAGCTTATGGAGGTGCTGGCTGGGGGTTGCAATGGATTGAACTGTGGTTGGCGGCAGCCATCCCACCTGCAGTTTTCTTTGTTTCTTTTCAGCAATTATGCTCGGCTAGCGGTCGGTAATGCCATCCTACGGACTCACCTCACTACGTTGCTCGGGTGACAGATTGTCGAGTCTTTCAACGATGCGCTGCAGTTGTAGAATATTCCTCTCCGCAGACATCAAATAGATGTAATTAAATGAGACCGTTCGATGGGCTGCTGGCGAAGGTGACCAACAGCGTAGACCAGACCTACAGCCGTCAGAAATCAACATACAAAGGTTGGGCGGCTTTCTTCAAGGAATTTAGTGGGTTGAGTCGGAGCCATTCTTCACAGTTGCTGAAGCTCAGCGAACACGGTACAGCCATCGGTTTATTCAGCTGGTGATCATATGGGGCTGAAGCTCCCACTTACCGAATGCATGAAGGTTGAGAACCCAGTACTCAAAGCAATCATCGGAGAGACCCTATATGCCGTCCAACTATTGAGTCACTTACATTTGAACCTAAGCGAGCGGATGATTGAACTGAGCGAGCTGTGCACCCACCAATATGAACAAGTCAAACGCACCAAGGAGCAGTTCATGGAGATGCTGCGGAAGTCTTATCCGGAAAGTCTCTCGAAGGCCAACCCAAGATAACCCACCGAACAGCAGTTACTGCGTGGGATGTTCCAGATGATGGACAAGCTGGAGTAGGACGAGATAGGTCGAACGCAGGCTCTTCGGTAGAACAGCATTATGTTCTACCGAATCTACAAAAAGATTGCCGAGAAACAATTGGAAATGGTGACAGCCAACGGTGCTCGTATTAGCAAGATGGAAGTGGAATCCACTCGGACGGAACTGCTGAAGGTGATCAAGGAGGTGAATACAATGTACAACGGATATCCCAATGCCAATGGACAGAGACTTCAAAGGAAGAATGAGAAGGCACTGGCTCAGTCCATCCGATCGAGTCTGAAGATGTCTCGAGTGGACCATTCGGCGATAGCAATAGAGAAGACTTTCAACCAGCTGCAAAACATAGATCAGAAATACCAAGCAGAAGAGGAAAGGGTTATTCGACCTTTGAACGAGAAATATCTGAATCGACGTGGACTCTTTTCGAAGGATATGCAACACTACTACGAGTTGAGTAGCCAAGTTAAAGCTACAATGGGGGGGGCAGTCGCTCACAGTATGCGCGAGTCGTTTTGGCTGGGGCAGTCTGACGATGCGAACTCTAAGAGAAGCC
>ERZ724508.1135-NODE-1135-length-16687-cov-6.172980_pt1 | contig 16687 bp, 21 predicted proteins | sample MGYA00376041_ERZ724508 | MGnify/ENA primary metagenome ERZ724508 (study PRJEB28724, sample SAMN07190887) | wastewater metagenome | isolation source: effluent of sewage treatment plant in Hong Hong | place: USA: Christiansburg, Virginia | collected 2016-03-01 ...
TCATTAAATATATAACTACACGCCTTAGACGATCAAGGCGGCAACGTACATTCCTCACCTACCTCAGAAAGAATTCATCTCGGAGTAGGTCGTCAAGATCCTTGAAGACAGCGTGAACAATCTGTTTGGCATCAAGGAAGAGAACGTTGATAAGGAGCACAACGCCCCCTACAACAAAGAGAAGGCCACACCCCAGGTGAACCAGCTGATCGACGTGGCTATCCGAGGCCTGTGCAAGCTGAACAAGCCTTTCAAGTATTGCGTGACGGCAGTGATGATGCAGAACAACGGTTCGGGCCTGAACTCGTGCGGTAATGATAGTGAGGCTATTCAGTGATGGCCTTCAACGACCCCAACACAGATGGTGTGGTGACAGTGCAGCGCGAAGTGGGCGATAACATCATCATACTGACGGTGTTCGCCAACCTTATCTGATTTCGGCGGCTTATAATCTACGATCATTGGATGAAGCAGGCATTTGACCCCATCCCCGAAGACTAAGTCAAGTATCTGGAGAACCGTGGTTACAAATTCCGCGAGGAACTCCGGCTTCCCAAGCTGCTTGTCCCCTGGAGCAAGTAAAGTAGGCAGTTGTTGATACCCTAGGCTGGTATTTTACGGGTGGTATGCTCGGGCTGCTTTACGGACTTCGAGCTTCCAACAAACGCAATGGATACTTCTACTCCATTTACTCAATCGGCATGATTGCTCTCCTACTCTCCCAATACCACAACATGAAGTTGCTGGATCGCTATCATGAGCCAAAGGCACACAGGTAAGCTTCATATGTAATGTTAGAAAGGGTCTATCTGAAATGCACGCACCAATAACCCAAAGCGCACTGAAGGAGGTGCTGGATGAGTATTCCGTAGAACTAGCCGACCTCCACAAAGAAATCAAGCAGCTAGAGGAGTCAGTTCTAGCAAAGGGACTTGAGCTACCGTGATGACGCAACAGACAAACATTAAGCAGAGTCATCGCTTGTTAGCGAAAAGCGAGAGGAACTCATTGTCGATGCTGGTCTCGAAGGGTACGCTCACCTCCTTCTTTTTCTGGTGGCTACCGTTTTTGGTAATGATCTCGTCGAGATGCACCACTTTAGGTCGTTTGGTGTGCGCTGAAAAGATTATTCGAGTGGTCGGTTTCTTTCGGGGATCGCGGTCCTTGCCCTCTGTGATGAGCTATTGGCTGAACATCACAAGGTCCTCTGGCTACTATTCGTGATACTCGCTGTCTGTATGCTTGCTCCGACGGGTGCCCTTCGAAGTTTGTGGACGCTTCTGCTAAAAGAGTTAATCGTATTCATCGTTGGTAGGTGCACGGTGGTTGGCCTTGTGTGAAGTCTTTGGTAGCGTAACTACCTCCACTTTAGGTTTCTCCTTAGCGATAGAGTAGTCCTTCAGCGGATGTTACCTGAACTATAGAGAGGAGTTACTTGATCTTTTCGGCAAAATTGCTGATGATGTCACGCTCGATACCCAACGGGTCATTGATTAGTGCTGATCCCTTAGGACGTGACTTCAAGGGTGCAGTCGGCACTCTGGTTTGCTCTTTTGTGAGATGGGGAGACTTGGGGTGAGCCTTTATCATCGGGGACCTGTGCATGATTATTAGGATTAATAAACGAGCAAGCACGGTCACAAGTAAGAAAAATCTGGTTAAGCGGCTCCACGAACCATCGACGAATTTGTTTTGCGCGGGCTGTAGTCTCGCCAAGGTGCTGCTGGAATGGAAACTTCGATGGTTTGACTCTGACCAACGAGAACTCGGTTGCTGCGGGGTTCCCTCAACCTTGCTTCCCTCCTCATCAAAATCTTCTCTAGCTGACGGTTTTTTGAGCTCCCATTAGGCATGAACCTGTGTTCACGAAACTAACGAATCTTCAGCGCAACTTCCGTTTGATCCTTTTACCTGTCGCGGATCTTGGAACGATAGTTCGCAAGGTACTCTTAGATGAAGCTTGCTCGGTCTCTCCTAGGAGATGCCGACTTGTCCTTTTTTTACTGGCGACTATCGATTGTTGGCAGCTGTAGTCTTTGAAGCATGTAGATAGGCTGTACCTGCTTCGATCTGATTTGATTGAGGTCGTTGACATCAATAGTCTTGAGGACCGATGATGTGGCCTCACTAGCTTCAATTGTACTTTGACTGCGGAGACTCCTGTGGTTGGGAATCTCCCTTCGGTACATTTGGAATGTCGTATTATACCCCACCGTTCAAAATCGTAGATGGGCTGTGGAACCTCTGGACAGATCCACGCTGTATCTCCTCAACCACCCACCAATGAACCCGAACTATTGGTGAAGCTCGTACCTTAGTAGCCGATCCCCAAACTCGAATAAGCAAAGCCGACTGAACCAGCGAAGCCGGAAGGCGCTGCTATGTAAGTCCGTGAGGTTCGTGAGTTTCGCAGACCACGCCCAAAACCCTAAAGACGCCAGTTTTGCTTCCTGTTCGGTGAGACCAACGAGTAGCGCAAGATCATCAGCTTCAATGCCAAACAGCTGGGCTTTTCCACTATTTCCTCTCGTAGCAAAGTGCCGTCGCCACCATTGAAGTACCAACCTATAGAAGTCATCTACTAGGAGTCACAGGAACTCTTCAGCTCCAACCTGTTTAGTTCGAATTCGCATCCGCCTTACAACTTTATGCTCGCTCTGTGGCTTGACCACGAAAAGATTCTGCTGTGCGGAGGCGTCAGCTATGACTTCGATCACATCTCCAGCGAGGCCTTTCTGTTCGACAGCAGGTCTGATGCACCTGCAGGCACAAAAAAATTAGGTAACAACCTCATGGGGACTCGGTTCGAGAAACTACCGTTCATGCATGTTCGGAGGTACAGTCATATGGGAGTTGTCATGACTATCGAATCGTTGAAGTATGTATTTGTGTTTGGTGGCCGGACAGAGGGCGATCAAATAATTCAGGCATGCGAAAAGTATAGCGTCACGGAGAGAAAGTGGAAGAAGATAGCGCCAATGGCAGTTGCCCGTAGCACTGGTTTTTCTTTGGTATTCAAAAGTCGAATCTATGTATTTGGTGGCTATTCCGGCAAGTCTAAACGATCGAAGAAGATTGAATGTTACTGGCCAGAGAAGGACTACTGGGAAACCCTCGATGTACTATCACTAGTAACGCTAGATCAAATTGCACAGGGGTATCGAAACGGGTTTGTTGTTCTCCATTAGACCCAACGAAGTGATGATCATTGGGGGAAATCTCTAAAACGGAAGTGTGAAGTCTGCCATCCGTCTAAACCTTGAGGAACTTACCTATGTGTTCGACTCGGAGATGAAGAGAGAACGAGTGCTGCAGAAGGGTATCCAAACAGATACGGACATTATTGTGTTCGGAGGTGATTTTATGGATGGGCTGGAATTGTACAACGTTAAGGAAAAGCGCTGGTACTACATATAGCTACTCAGGAGATAGAACAACACCTCGTACGCACCACATGTCTCTCCATAGGATATCAACAGCTTTTCCTTTTCAGCCGAAACAGTGAATGTGGAACACGAGGAGCTTGCACCACCTAAGAACGAGCAGTACCCAGACGAGCGAATATGTCTATTCGCGAACGATGAGACACCTTGCATTCTGGAAATCAACCTAACCAAGAATATCTGCAAGAAAAAAGCAGTGCCGATGACCCTTCGACTGAGAAGCTATATGGGTTCAGTGTTAGTGAAGCCTGGCAAACACTTTCTGTGTGGTGGCACCAGTCAGTACTTCGAGAAGGCTTCAAAATCAACGTACATCTACTACATGGCAACCAATAATTGTGTGTAGCAGACCAAAATGTTGGAGGCAAGGTATAGCTTTGGGGTGTGCCTCCTGGACGACTATGTTTATGTGTTCGGTGGGAAGCGCACATAAGACTAAATACTATCCTCCTGCTAAAGGTAAAGTAGCATCGCTATAAAGATTCAACATTGAAGCAAACACCTGGGAGAGACTCCCGAACCTTGAAAGAGCCCGGCATAGTCATCTCGCAATCCCCCTTAAAGACAAAATATACATAGTTGGAGGCTGCAACTAGCTCATGTGTGTCGACGAAGTTGAGATGTAAAAGAGTCTTCTATTCAGCTATGACCCGAAAGAAGGCAAGTTCATAAACCTCGGTTACGACCTGCACTTGACATTGAAAGCAGGGCTGGCAGTCCACTATTAAAACGAAATCTACCTTCTCGGCGGGTATGACAACTTGGGCTAAAACACTTACCTGCAGAGACTGCGCATCGAAGAATCAGAGGAGGGTCGCCAGTAGCTGCAGGTGGACAAACTATAATAGGTAGATAGAGTGTTGAAGGCAACCAGTAGTTCCACGGGACTGGTACTATTCCGGCCGAATCGTACGAGCACTTGGCAGGACAAACACCTGAGCTAGCGCATCCTGATCAACCAGTTGCAGATAAATGCGCTGGACCTGTCGAAGTGTGTGCTGAGCTGACAGCGAGAACATTTTAACAATATTATAAAGTACACGGCGGAAGAGGGACGGGCGCTTTAATGGGAAATAATCCATTATTAATTACAGCCACAAAGGTACTTCGAGTGTGAGGTAGGCATGCTGACGGCGGCAGAGGCACCAGCGAATGGCACACAATCGGCCAACAAGGAAAACGCAGCAGAGGAACCGAAGCAACTCAGTGAACTCGCAGTTCTAGTCGCAAAGGTGTCCCGATTCTTTAGCGGGACTGCTACTGAAGTGCCTGCCACCGCGAGCTGGAGCGCACGGGAGGTGCGCAGCAAGATCGCCGAACTGCGGGAAGAGCTACAGAACAACTTCCTCGAAGATCCAAGTGGTGAATGCTAACCGCTCGAACAGGAACCTATCAAGCGTCGACTATAGCCTAACCTCGAGCTGACATTGCTTGAGCAGCTGGTGAGCTAACTCGAGCAAGACGAGCTGCCCAGCGATCCGGAGTTCAACGTGCTCCAAGCTCAAACTCATATGGCGCGAAAACGCCGGAAGTAGCACCACTGTTAACTTTAGGGCGATGTTCAAAGTGCAGGAACACCACAGACAGATGCAACGAAGCTTCACTGTCCGCAACATCTTCGAGGCGGCCGGTGGCAGCTGTGAGTTCCAGTAGAGTAATTGCCAAAAGATTGAGGCTGTGCTCAACAAGCACCTACGCGAGCTGTTCGAGGCTTAGCGCCGGCGAACTAGTGATCCCGTCTTCGAGTTTCTTGCAGAAAAGCACGGGGTTACATTCGATAGACACCTCTCCAGCTACCAAGACACATTTGGTTACGTACTTCAATAGGCCAACTCAGAGCAATGAAATGTTTCGGAAGGTCACTAAGTACCGAACAAGGGCAGATGTTCCACAACTTGGCTACAACTACAGTAAGGTAAGAGTAGCCTACGGTGGAGCCGCTCAATAACCCTTCTTCGAAATTCAGCGGAGGGATGTTGAAACAGAAGCAGAAAACCTCGAGACTTTAGATAGCTATCCAAATTAGCCTCCTATCGAACCTCTGAGACTGCCAGATGACGAAGTGTTTCGCATAGAATGGATCAAACAAACCAAGAGTATCTTCAAGATAAGTCGTCTTGGACAGAAGTTGAAGCAGGAACGTGACGGGATTCTGAAACGGCTTGCCTTATCAATTGTTCGCGAAGTGCACAATCGTTACCAAAAATGTGAAAAGACTCAGAGGGATTACGTGGGGCGAGCCAAGAGACTACATCGATAGACTCAATTATACTGGCGCAAACGAGAAAAGGAGCTTATCGAAGTCAAGAAGAAGAAAGAAAAGCTTGAAGCTGAGCTGCGCAAGCGAGAAGAGGAAGAACGAGAGTCTATCCTGCAAGTGAGACGTTTAGACTTCTTGCTAAAGGAGTCAGATATCTACGCTCACTTCATGGCAAAGAAGCTCGGAATAGAGATGGAACCCCCTCCCGAGCCTGCTGGTGGTCCACGAGTCGAGATCGACGAGTAAGCAGCCAAGCTCAACATTTCGGAGATGATTAATGAGCAGAAGGAAAATCTCAAAAAGTATGATGGACCGAGCAAGGAAAAACTAGATTTCTCCGCAGTCAACCAGGACTCGTTCACTCAACTCATACAAGTTCCATCGTCCTTCCGAGGTACCCTGAAGGAGTACCAGTTGAAGGGACTAAGGTGGTTGGATAACCTCTACGAGCAGGGTATTAACGGTATCCTCGCAGATGAAATGGGTCTCGGCAAGACCATCCAAGCTATTGCTTTGCTCAGCCATCTCAGTGAAACCAAGAAGGTTTGGGGACCGTTTCTCGTAATCGCTCCAAGTTCCACCCTGTTTAACTGGCAGCAGGAAATTAAAAAGTTCTGCCCATCTTTGAAAGCTCTTCCGTATTGGGGCACTCTGAAGGAGCGCAAGACTATCCGAAAGTTCTTTACTGAGAAGAAGTTCACTCGTACTCCCGATTCTCCATTCCACATCGTTATCACCAGCTACCAGCTAGCAGTATCCGACGAAAAGACATTCCACCGTCTGAACTGGCAATACATGATCCTAGATGAGGCGCAAGCAATCAAGAATATTGGTTCGCAGCGCTGGGGGATTCTCATGGGATTTAAGGCAAGAAACAAACTGCTGCTGACGGGTACTCCCATCCAAAACACGATGGCAGAACTCTGGGCTCTGCTGCATTTTATCATGCCAAAGCTCTTCGACTCTCATGAACTGTTCCAGTAGTGGTTCTCGAAGGATATTGAAGCACACAGCCAAGATCAGAAAGCCCTAAACCAGCATCAAATCACGCGACTGCACCAGATCCTCAAACCATTTATGCTCCGTCGTGTGAAGAAAGACGTCGAACATGAGATTGGTAAGAAAATTGAGCACCAGACAGTGTGCGAGATGACCCGTCGACAGCAGCACCTGTACGACTCGCTAAAGCAAAAGCTAAACCTAAAGGAATTCTTCAGGCTGTTTGAGTCCAAGATGAAGGTGGAGAACTTGATGAACCTGGTGATGCAGTTTAGGAAGGTGTGTAACCACCCTGAACTGTTCGAAAGGCGACCTGCAAGGAGTTCATTCCTCCTCCAAAACTTCTACTACTACACAGGGCTGCAACCTGCAAGGTATGGCGATGCCAAGAACATTTCATTTAGCTCGAGGAATCCAATCCTGCTCAAAATGTCCAAGCTGGTCTACGATGAGATTACCTGTGTGGAAGGCAAGGTTCAGTTTGCTGCAAGGCTGTTCGATATATTTTCAAGCGACAATATTGCTGCAAGCCTCAAGGGAAAGTTAACAGCCGCAGGCGACTAAAGCGAGCCTATCGAACCTGGCGAACCAATAGAAGGGCCTTTGTCAAACGCCTATTCCTTTATTCCCCTAATGGACCTCCCGGTCTCAACGGTACAGTTTGCAAGTCGACAGGACCCCCTGTACAGTTTCATTATTCTGCTACACTGGTACCATCACAACCGAACGAGTCGATCCCTGTCCACAAAACAGAATCTGCTATGTTTGAAGGAAACGGACTGGCTGCATTGCCTGAGCTATCACGCTATGAACTACAACCAGTTTCGAACGTTCATTCCGGTGGCGTGTGCTCCTCCCGTCGACGTAGAAATGGCTAGCTCTCGGTTCAGCCGCTATTACGAGCTGTCTCGACTCAACAGTTTCCATTCTTACCTGTTGTATGGTCGGAACAAACAAGCGTACGAGGCACCATTTGTACGTTCACACTCGGAGGCTCAACAAACACTGTTCCAAGGTATCACGGCCTTCACGAAGTTCAATGCTATCGAGGTCGTTGACTTCGCAAGTCTTATTGCTGATTCAGCCAAGCTCAAAGAGCTGGATCGAATTCTGAAAGAAAAGAAGAAGAATGGGGATCGAGTGCTCATCTTCTGCCAAATGACAAAGATGCTCGACATCCTCGAAGACTTCATGAACAAGAAAAAGTACTCTTTCTTTCGGCTTGACGGTTCCCTAAACATCGCAGATCGACGTGATATGGTCAACGAGTTCCAGAGCAATCCGAAGATCTTCGCTTTCTTGCTTAGCACTCGTGCAGGTATTTACCCCAGGTTACTCAGGTGGACTCGGAGTGACGCTGACGGCTGCCAACACCGTTATATTCTATGACAACGACTGGAACCCAACGATGGACGCCCAAGCAACTGATCGTGCCCATCGTATTGGTCAGCGAAGCGATGTGAACGTTTATCGGCTCATCGCTAAGGGCACCATCGAAGAAAGAATAGTTAAGCGCGCCCAACAAAAGCAGACAGTACAGTCAACAGTCTACGAGGGTTCCTTCAAGGCAGATGTCTTCAAGCCTCACGAAGTAGCCAATTGTTTACTGTAGATAATCGACCTGGTATTCGACTAAAATGAAATCGAACAGGACGAAAACCAAAAGCTTCTGAACAAGCACAAGATGAAGTAGCAACGTCATAAGAAGATGCCCACCTTCATCCCGGGTCAACCAGGACGTCCCCGCGAGAACCGCGAGCCAGAACCTTAGAAGCCTGCGGCAGCAACCACTACACAATGATTTCTTTTGTTTAGTTGGGACAACAATCCAGTCATACTCGCTCCTATCCTCACATAGCATAGCGCCGGGCTTTCGCCCAGGCTGCTGATGTCATGGACGATCATCCTGAGACGGGTGGGTTGCCCCACCGTCTCGATTTCCCACTTACGGATAGGAGCGTACGCTTAATCATCCTGGATTGAAATGTTGTCTTATTTGCTGGTGCAAATAATAAGTGAGGACTATAGAAATGGTCCTGTTCGAGTACGGTCCTAAGTTGTTTGGTATTGGCTCGTGTTATATACGCCCAATTGAGTCCGATTATTATGGGTTTCCTGAACGGAAGTTATTTTATATAACATATTCGACAGGCTGCGTTGTTGAAGGCTCGTGGAGGATCAACCGCGTTGCCTGTTCGACCGGAAGTGCAACCACTTGGCAAACTGGTGGGCATGGACAGTGATTCATGATAAATGAGTCGAGCCGACCTTAATTTAAATTTGAATTCGAGTTGGCTTGCGAGATGTCCGGCAGAAGCTACACCCCCCAGAAATTCAGTCCGACTATCCTCAAGCGATGCAAGGGCGTCATCGAAGAACTGCAAGACTAACTAGATCGGGTCAACCAGTTGATGAAGCAGCGTCAATAACAGATTGATATGCTACAGCATGAGAGAAACTATTTTGAGGGGCAGAGCCGGGAGTATCAGTTGATGACGAGTGAGCTCAAGAAGGCAAATGGACTGCTTAAGGCTGAAGTAGATGCCATGCGGAAGGATCATCGTTCACAGGACGAAATTGCCAGTTTAAAGCAAACTCTTGCTGCCAAAGATAAGCTCATTGACGAAATGGAGCGTCACAAGCGCACTCAGATTGACGATATTAGTCGGATGAAGGACCAACAGATCCAGGAACTGACACTGAATGTTACGCAACTGGAAGGACTGTTGGAGCAATAACAGAAGGATAAACGTCATCTCGACCAGCAGTGGCAGTCGACATTAGACGAGGTGTCTCAACGAATCAAAGAGATCGAAGCCTAACTGACACAACGCAACGAGTAGAACTTACTCCTGGAGATGGAAGTCAAGAAGAGGCGATGTGACTGCGATGAGACCATCAACGAGATCAAAAAGGTACTGAGCACCGTTACGAAGATCAATATGGATTTGCGAGCGCGATACCAATAGCTTGAACTAGCCCACCATGAACCCAGAAAGTACATGTCACACGAAGCCAAGATAACTCCATTTGAAATCGAAAAGGAGAACTATGAATGGGTTGACCGTAGACAGCCTTAAAGAATTGGAGGGTTCAGCTATCGTGATCATCGCGAAGGTACAAAAAGTAGGAGTGTGACCAAACTACCAACTTCGCGACCTAGGATCAATAATTCAGCATACCTCACACAGAACTTTGAGTTCACTAACCAACAGTCCTTCAAGAGGAAAGTACCCAAACCCGAACTGCAATTCAACCCTTAAGACGAGAGTCCTTCGAAGCCTACACTGAGTAGGTATGTGGCGCCAGCACCAGCCCGCAGACCATTTTTCCTTTCGGAGCAACTGGAGCGCGAGGTTGCGACAACGAGAGCAACCCTGGAAAGTCAGTACCGCAATTTAAGCAACAACCACTCTGCCCGTGACACCCACAAACTGCAGCATACCCTCAACGAACTGGAGTCCAAACTCGAGAGAATGGTCAATAAGATGTAGAGCCCATCCCTGGACTCCATTGCCGAATGATATTGCAGCTAATTTTGCGCTTGTACATTGTTTATTCGCGAATGACCAGTACCCGACCCTCGATAGTTATCGTTGCTTCACCCGAACCCGAAAATGTCTTCACGAACACGCGATTACGCGTAGTCTGTCAACGCAGCAACCAGCAGCAATCCCTTGTTAGCTTCGTAGCCGAATGGCGCAGGCAGAGTCCAGACCTCTAGGAAATCATTCACAACCACGACAATGTCAGCTATGAATGCAGCCCATTAGACCTTGGCTGCTTCGTATAGGTCAAGCTCAAGGTAGTAGCTGCTTTCAACTTAGTACGACGATGGTGGACTCCAAACTGCTACTCGACGATTCGGCCCCGTTCGCATGGAAACCTAAATGGCACCGCTTCTGGAACGGCAAGTTCCTGCTGAACTGTTCCCAGCACGGACCCTAATCGATAACACTGTGGTCGAACTGAATCTTATCCTCACCAGCTAACAATTCGCCATCAGGTATGCAGCAGACCAGCAACAAGAATATATAATCAAGCTGGAAAGCCTCCCGTTCCCATAGCTTCTGCGACTGGACAGCCAAATGGTCAGCTTTAGGTTAAAAAGTCTCGCCGAACCACTTTCGAAGTTCATGTCGAGTATCCTTCGTAAACCGCTCCGCTACAGGCTAGAAATACTCGATTTGAGTCTGGAGTCACCTTCCAGGAGGAACTACCTCCTATTTAGACTGCTCGGGAAGGTCAAAAGAAAAGCCACATCATCACAGCTGTTGAACCAACAAAATGAACGAAAAAGGGCACAGCTGCAGACTCCCGAACTTTAGGAAGTACGAACGAGGAAAAACTCCAATACCTCCTCGCTATCGATGAGCAGAGCCAATCGAACAACAACTCCACCCAAGAAGTTCGTCCCTCCTTCACAACCTGAACGCCCAAAATAAAAACCGCCCGCAAAACCTGTTTAGAATGATATCCTCAAAGACATCCAGGGTAAGGGTCTGTTTGAAGACAGCAGAAGCGAGTAGCCACAGGCCTAACTCAACCTGCGAGATAGTTTCGTGGAGCTATAGCAGAAACATGGGCCAGCAAGCCAGCAGCTGCACGCGCAATCTGCTCTGGCAGTCTCAATCAGCAGCAACCTGAGTTCTTACAACTTCGCCAATTCTAACTTCGCAAATTCCAACTTTACCAAGCCTGAACTCAAATCATCTAACTCTAACATTGCGGAAGAACAGAATCGGCAGTATCTCAGTGAATTGGATGAAGCAAAGAACCAGATTAGGCTTCTTAATGAGGAGGTGAGAAGGCTTCGAAAAGACAATACGTTGTTGGGGTTGGGTGGGAATGCATCACAGTCGGATCACACCAGCACCAGCACATCGAGCTCCAACCAGGCGGATATGGTGACTAAGCTGCTCCAGAAAGTCGACTATCTCATGCTTGAAAACCGTAGACTGGAATCCGAGCGAACACAGATCATCGCTGACAAGATATCCACTGAGGTTCGCTGGAAGCGATAGAAACAGGAAAAGGAACTCCTTAAAAGAGAGCTCGATAACCTTCGGCAAAGGCAAGACTCGGCCGAGCCGTCGAGCGCCAAGTTTGAGGTGCTCCGAGTTGCCAGCAATCATTACGCCAGCAAAAATAATCTCAATTAGGAGGGTAGCAATCGCCCTGGAATGTTACAGATCGATCCCATAAGGGATAGATAGCCGAATTCTTCAAGACTCTCACCGGCTCTGAGAAAAAACCCCAGCACGCAACCACCGAGCCCCCTTCAACCTCCAAGCCTCCAACCAAGCATACGCCAGCAACCTCCAGCGTCACCAGGAATGCGACCTCCACCGACGAGACAGTGACCATTCGTAATTATTCCTGCCAATAATTTTTTATCATGAAGCAAAAGAAGACAGATCCCTACAAAAGCTCACTGAGAAGCTTCGCTTACTGGATTCTCGTGTACGAGTTCGTGGTCGTTCTTCTGTATGCCTACTACGTCCGCAATAGTACTACTGTGGCCAGTAAACATCTTGAAAACTACTACCCATGGTTCCAAGACGTCAACACCATGATGCTCATCGGCTTTGGCTTCCTTATGACCTTCGTGAGGACACATTCATGGGGCTCGCTTGCCTTTACTTTCATCATCAATTCGATTGTCATGCAGGCCTACATCATCTTTCATGGGTTCTGGGGTAAGGTGTTCAAAGGCTTCACCAACGATCCCTTCATCTACCTCGATATTCCGACTCTCACATTCGGAAGCTACGCAGTTGCAGGGATGCTGATTGCACTTGGTGCTCTGCTCGGCCGAGTAACTCCAGCACAGATGTTGTTTATGTCAGTGATTGGAAGCTTTATGTACAGCCTCAACGAACGCCTTGTGTACGATGTCCTCAAGGTAGTGGATGTTGGTGGAAGTATCACTATTCACACATTCGGAGGCTACTTTGGGTTAGCCGTAAGTCTCGCACTAGGCAAGAAAAACCCTTTGGGAGGTGTATCGACTACCGTATCTTATCACTCCACCATGTTCTCGATGTTTGGTACGCTCTTCTTGTGGATGTTCTGGCCAAGCTTCAACTCAGGAGCCATGCCATCTGGAACTTCTGACTCAGCTCAGCTTCGTCTATGGACGATAACTAACACTCTGCTGTCGCTCACGGGGAGCTGCCTTTCGACTTTCATCACATCCAAATTTTGGAGAGGCAAGCTACACATGTAAGATATTCTGAACGCAACACTTGCTGGAGGAGTATTGATCGGAGCCGCTTCAAGTCTAATGTCCAACCCTGCTGGAGCACTCACAATAGGTATTATCGCTGGCATCATCTCTACAGTAGGTTTTTGGAAGCTCGGCCCTTGGTTGGGCGAAGAAGGTTTAATTGATGTCTGTGGTATTCACAACCTTCATGCAATTCCAGGCTTCCTCGGTGGAATGGCGAGTGCTATCATCTTCGCTACTTCCATCGCTGCTCCAACTGAAATCGTTACTAACCCCGACTCAGGCTTTAGCTACTCCAAACAGGCAGGGATGCAGGTTGCCGGTACATTAATCACCTTTGGTATTGCAGCGATAAGCGGCTATCTCGTCGGTCTCATTCTCAACTGCTTCAAGAATATTCCAGCTTGGGACTTCTTCGAAGATAAGGCGTTCTGGGACACCCACCCTGAATCTCTCCTTCACTAGAAGAAGCCATTGTCTGAATTGAAGCCACTCCGCCACGTAGCATCTTTACAGGAAGGACCGCCGAATTCCAATGCAAACAACGAAACCATGCTGGAATTGACCAATATTAAAGCCAACGATCGATCGGAAATGTGATAGTCAATATAAGGAAATCTCGTGGCCTGTAAGGTCCTTCCTATCGATCTCCTCGATCACCTTGCGAAACATTCCTGTGTAAACCGATTTGTTGCGACGGGTGCTACCGTTGCTTCGATGCTGACTTGCATTGCTGCTTTCAGGGTTCTGAGGGGTGCTGCTCAGCAAATGATGCAGGTTACGAAATTCCGTGAGCTTTGTGGTTTACGACATTTTCAGTTAGTCGAGAAGCACCTCTTCATCGTTGTTGAGTTTGGTCAGTTCTTTCTGAATTAGATTGCGGGATTACGTATGTCTTTGTCTTGTCACGCATTGCCTCACCGACTTTCCGTAGGTGGTTGGAACGTGCACGTTATCTCCTGTTCTCCTCAAACTTTTTGAGTTCTTCTTCGATTTACTTCTCCACCTACTTGATGTACTCTGCACGAGAGCGATTCATCTCCTCCTCCTTTTGTCGATTGAGCTACCTCTCCAATTCATTCTGCTTGGACATTGTGCGGATGTTCTTGCCGTCTTCGGCTTTGCGAGTGTTGAGGGTGGTTAGTGTCCATTCCCTCTGCTTCTTGTGCTCCTCCTTCAGCTCGTCAGCCTTCTTCTTGAGGTAGGCGCACTACATTTCCTTCTTTCTGCGCTACTCACGCTTTCGCTTGTCGTCCTCATCACAGCGGTTGCGCACTGTGGTTATGAATTCAATCTTTTCCTTGGCCCATTGTGCTTGCTTGTTGTTGCGTTAACGCTACTTCCTCAGGGCTTTGAGCCTCGCCTACAACAGTATCAGGTTTTCTCTCCCCCTTGACGTCTCATTGCTTCGTAGCATAACCTTCAGTACCGGATATCGTTAAGCTTGCCGAGCTTCTCGCCAGGCTGCAGCGACGGCAGATAAGTTACAGAATCGCTGCGTTCCTTGTCAGGAGTCACCGAAGCCACACCATTTCGCTTCGTCTTGGCCGGCCTGTTGGCTGCTAGGTAGACTTCCATGCCATTTGGTTCTTCAGCCGGGAAGTCGAGCACCTTCTTCATACAATAAAATTATAATCCGTAAAGCCGGTATACGTCGCTGTCAAAAGTATCAATCGGAATCAATACAAGGCTGGGAGTTGAAACGATGTGGGCCAGGGCTCGCATGGAACATTGAGATGAAATAACATCGTCATATAAAACGGCTTCGAAAAATTGATTGTTGTAGGAAGATGGCGCCACAGCCAGCATTATTAATTAATACATGTAGGGAGCAGCTCTCAATTCGGGCGTCGCTTGCTCGATCTGCGACTCGCCTGATGAAGACATACTCAAGTGCTGTCGCTGTCTGGTGAAGGTGCACGAGCGTTGCTATGGAGTCCCAATCATCCAACAACCGAAGCAATAGTGTGGGGGATGGATGTGTGAACGATGCTACTTTGATGCTGTTAGGGAGGATCCTCTGGACGAGATCAGTGAACCAAGCAGAGTGAAGTGCTAGTACTGTCCTAGACAGGATGGCGCGATGAAGATGTTCAGGTATGAGTACATCGAAGAGAATACCTACTGGGCGCATGTGAACTGCGTGCAGCTCCACCAGGCTTTCAGGTATGACACTGCAGTGGATCCACAGCTAAAGATTCCTCTCAAGCAGAAGGTCATCTTTAAGGAGATGGAGAGGGATTTCGAAAAAACCTTTGCAAGACAGTGTGAACTGTGCCATTCCGAGCGAGGAATGGCAGTAAGATGCACAGGGAGGGACAAGCTTAGAGACTGTAAGTATGCCTTCCATATTGGTTGCGCATTTGCCAACGACATTCTAAAATATCCCCGGGCAATTTCATACTTACTGTTCAACAGCATCAATCTGCTGGATATGAAGATGCTGTGCATGAAGCATCTCACTAACGCTCTGAATGATCTTCGGTATGATTCAGACAAGTTTGTGGCCAAAAAGAAGGAGGCTGGCTATACGCTCAAGCAAGAGATCCAAGCACTGTACAACCACATTGACAGTCTAGCCAGGAAGGAGTAGAAGAAGGATCGTGATGCAGTACCCAACAAAGACGACGGAGAAGTTCGATCGTTAGACGCTTCGGTTATTACTTTGTCGAGTCGCGAAGGGTCGGTCGATCCCACGAGGTTCAAGAAACTGAAGAAGAGAGGTTCTGCAACCAAGAATATGAATAATAGTCAACGAAAAAAGATACTCAAGGAAAACAACAAGCCAACTTACGCCAAGAAAGGACGCCCGCCAAAGGTCAATATGCCAAAAATCGTCAAGCGAATTGTCCCGAACGTTACACAGATCGTTGAACTCACTCCTTCAATTCGGTCGGCTTAAGTCAGCAAATCGAACCACAGGCGATAGCCGCCAGCTGCACCACGGAATTTGAAACAGAAGATCCACTGCAAAAAGACAATCACATTGGAGGAATCAGTTGAAGGAAGCTTTGAGCAGGCTAGCGAAAGGGAATTCCTCAACGGCCTCCAACTTCTGAGCATTCAAAGGCAGCAGGACCCGCGAGAGTAAGAGGAGGTGAAGAGCAACGAAAGCATCGAGCTGCTCACTAGTAGCCTTAAGCCAAACACACTATGTGTTTGTAGCGAACAGCACTGTTACACCCCGTTCAGTTGCTTCCGCCATTTCGACAAGTTCAAGGAAGTCACCAAGCTAAGCCACCAAGGTAAGGATCCGACATATCCTTTAGCGCCAACTGCCACGGACTTACCCCTGCTGTCAAGCTACACGCCGGTCAAACAGCAGCCCTGACGATGATAGATTATTCGAGAAGTCTTGAAAATTACGTTCCTTGCCAACAAACAGTACAATAACTACATTGCGAGCATGTGCAGAAAAGTACATCAGGTGGGCTATAATCTACTTGGCCTCAGGAAGCGATCATGGTTGCAATAGCATCATCAGGGACACTAACAACTGGTCGATTCGCGCAAAGATAACAGCGCATACATAGTGCAACCGTGACCTCCATCGTTGATCTCTGTGATGAACAGACAGCCGTTTCCGGAGTTGCGACAAAAAGATTAATGTGTACAACTACAAGAAACCTAACTTGGTTGTCTGTACAACAATGCTAATGAACTCGGCACGCACACGCTGGTATCTCGTGGGTTCGATAGCGTTATGTTTGTATGTGGAATTACCCGCGACAGGAGTGAAATCGCACTGACCTCGAC
>ERZ724508.1138-NODE-1138-length-16681-cov-6.635150_pt1 | contig 16681 bp, 21 predicted proteins | sample MGYA00376041_ERZ724508 | MGnify/ENA primary metagenome ERZ724508 (study PRJEB28724, sample SAMN07190887) | wastewater metagenome | isolation source: effluent of sewage treatment plant in Hong Hong | place: USA: Christiansburg, Virginia | collected 2016-03-01 ...
CCCAACCCCAACCCCAACCCCCAACCCTTACCTTACCTACCTTATACCACTACAAGGTAACTTCGCCTATCCTTGTCTGTTTTGCAAGCTCAATTGGCATCCCAATATTCATTATCGGCTGGCCATGAATATAGGCACAGCCTATACCCCCTCCAATTACAACCCCCGTGACCTGTATGACGAGTCTACCAACCCAACCGACAACACTAAGCACCATCGCATCTCCGAAGCAGCACTCGAAATGTAAAACGAAGCCCTCCGGCGCTAGAACGATCGGCTCACACATGATCTACAGGAGTTCACTTCCAAGCTCGAGGTTGAGTTGAGTAAGCGCACCATTGCTAACGACCACTCTTCGTTCGTCAGGTTGGAGAACGAGTACATGAACTGTCAGAAGCTGCTATCACTCTACAAACGGGAAATTGTCAGTCTTCGGAGGAAGGTTATTGCTCAACCACAATCTCGCATTGAAGAGTTGTAAGCAATCGTGAAGGAGAGGGATCGCGAAATTGAAGTCCTAAAGAGCTAAGTGAAGGGTCTAAAAAAGCTAAACCAATACCAACAGAAAGGGTTAGTGCAAGCAGCCGGTGACGGCGTGTTGTAGTGTTTTAAGGACTACGAGATCCTGAGTGAGGAGCATAAGAAACTGCAACGGAGATGCGAGGATTACGAGAAGCAACTTCGGAGGAAAGCCCTATCGAACAAAGTGATTGAGGTGCACTCAACATAAGACATCGAAAAGCTGGAGGTCTACGAAAAGCAGTTGTAAATGCTGAAACTCCTCGATATCAAAAACAAAAAGCAACTGTTCAGCACAGGCAAGGAACTGGAAAGGATGCGTGCTTAGAGATAGAAGCTTGCTGAGTAACTCAAGGAGAAGGATAAGGAAGTTCAACGCTCGCACTACCGCATCCTCGAAATGAGAAAGTTTGTGCAACCCAAACGTGTAACAGAAGCTTCATTGGAGGAATCCAGCTATCACAAAGGCAGAAGACATCGAACACTGCCTTCTGATGACTCCGACCATCAGTCGATATCACCTTCCTCCAGATTCAAGGCACCGTCTCCGTAGTTGCGCAAACCCATCCGATCTTATAAACCTAACTACCCGAAGTTTGAGACGCGCGGTGACTCCAACCCTATAAGCCGGGTTTGGAACGACAGCAAGTTTTCCAGCAAGATTGTGGAAATGCACATTGCACTCGACTCCAACAATAAAATTGAGTAGGTTCATTGCCGGTACGAGCGAGGTACTCCAGATCATCTGCTCCAAGACCGCACCTACAATACCTTCAAATGCCGGGAGGGTGAGTTTATCCATCTCATCTCCGGAGGCTTCTACAACAAATTTCTGGAATTTCTCGTACTAATCACCAACGAAAAGAGAAAGATTAAGTTCGGGGTGGAAAGCACTTCCGCAGTGAAATTCGACTTCAATATTCAGGACGGCTAACACCCCTGCGCTTTGTTCGGAGAGATCGCTACCATCGACGGCGAATTCCGCATCAACAAGTTTGGTTGTCTCATTCAGCGGGATTGAAGACGCTAACCACCTCATATTTCTTTTCATTGTGCGAGAATTATATCCGCTATACATTTGGCTTTGGACCATCACCAACTATATAATACACTCTTCATCCAATGCAAGCAAACTAGCTCCGGTTCGTTAGCCGGTTGGTGAAGCAACTGCTGCATAGCTGTGTGGCAAAGGCCTTTCCCACCATCAAACCAGATGTGCTTCTGCAGAACGAGTTGAGGCAGGACTACGAATATCTCACACCGCTTGCCATCAAGGAGTTCAATGTCAACAAGAACAAGAAGGAGGGAACATCGTTGGGATTCAAGACTCTTCAATAATTCGCTCAGAACATTATCGATGCCATGGAGCCGAACAATGTGGTCAGTCACATGAAGGCTAACGAGAAGGGCTTCATTCAAATCTGGCTGCATGACGAACTCATCGAGACAGAGGTCAACCAATTGCTCAAGGGCATTAGCTACCCTGAAGTGAAGAAGCAGCGGGTCGTCATCGATTTCAGCTCGCCCAACATTGCCAAGGAAATGCATGTGGGGCATCTACGTAGCACCATCATCGGTGAGTCTATGTGCAGAATGCTTGAGTTCATGGGACATGAAGTTCACAGGGTCAACCATCTTGGAGATTGGGGAACTCAATTCGGAATGTTGATTGCCTACATGAATGCAACCGAAAACAACAAGGAGGAAGACACCCCTGATATTAAGGATCTCGACGAATACTACAAGGCTGCCAGGAAGAAGTTCGATTCTGATCCTGCTTTCAAAAAGACCGCCCAAGAGACTGTGGTAAAGTTGCAAGCCTATGACGAACCTACTTATAACGCGTGGAAGAAGATTTGTGAGATCTCCTCACAGGAGTTTAATAAGATCTACAAGCGGTTGGGAGTGCATATTGATGAGTTTGGAGAAAGTTACTACAACAAGATGATCCCAGCGGTGATCAAGGAACTTGAGGAGAAGGGTCTACTAGTGGAGGACTCGCAAGAATCAAAGAAGGGTGTGAAGGTTGAAAAGAAGGAGGGTAAGAAAGAAGCCAAAAAGCCTGAGGAGCCTGAGGAAGAGAAGGATGATTTTGAAATCGAAGGTGAACAGAAAGGCAAGGCTAAGTGCGTCTTCGTCGAGAAGTATCCAATTCCATTGATGATTGTCAAGTCGGATGGAGGATACGGCTACGATTCTACTGATATTACAGCTATCAAGTACAGGCTACACGAGCTGAAGGGAGATAGGCTTATCTACATTACCGACTCTGGACAATTCCCTCATTTTGATATGATTTTCCTCGCCGCCAGGAAGGCCGGATGGATCACTGATCAGACCGTGGAGCATATGGGTTTCGGTGTCGTGCTTGGTGCCGATGGAAAAAAATTTTCAGCAAGAAAGGGTGAGTCAGTCAAGCTGATGGATTTGCTGAACGAAGCCAAGGAGAAGGCTCTGGAACAGCTGAAATCTCGTGAAAAGGAAATAGGTAAGGAGGAAGGTGAAAAGGAGCAGCAGGTCTACACCTCACTCAAACCTGAGGAATATGACGAAGCTGCCGAAAAGCTCGGAATCGCCTCGATTAAGTACTACGACCTGAAGCAAAACCGAATCTCATCCTACGCATTCAACTATGACAAGATGCTTGACCCAAGAGGCAACACCGCTGTTTACCTGCTCTATGCCTATGTGCGTATGTGCTCGATCATCCGCAAAGCCGGTAATCCCTTCATTTATGTAGGTTTCACGACTGAGAGCATCAATGAACTGCATAAGACCACTTCCTACAAGATCACTCATAAGGACGAACGTGACTTGGCGGCTCTCCTCATCAAATTCATGGACATCCTCCACGAATCCAGCACTGAATTGGCAATCAACAAACTCACCGATTTCATCTACGAACTCTGCGTAAAGGTGCAGGAGAACTACAAGAAGTACCGAATTGTCGGGGATAAGGACATGAACACTCGTATTCTGCTGTGCGAGGCCGTACGCAGAGTGCTCGAGAGGGCCTTTTACTTTGTGGGAATTGTGCCCCTCGAAAAGATCTGATAGCAATACGAAAATATTATGGTAAGGTAGAATTGATCCTTCGGTCAGCGGGTTTATGTCGTGCGTAACTTCGGAGGCCGACAGGATACTATGAAGTAAACGCCTGCTCATCATAAGGTTTTTAAAACCTTAGAAGGATCGACTGGAAGGTACCACCCGACGGGATATACGGCCGAAAGCAGGTGGCTATTATGGGTCTCATAAGCCATTTCAACAATCCTATAAGCATTATTAGAGTGTGGCGGCAGAAGGTGACAACAACCGGTGTCACAGTCGACCATCACTGCACTGTTAATTATAATATGCTCGCATCGAGGAAGGCAAGCCAATGGCACAGACTGTCAGCTACCGCAACGGCAGGTACCAAGGGTGCTGTACCGAGGACCGAAAGCGGCATGGCTTTGGTATGCTGATAAGCGATGAGTCGGAGGTGCTTCTAGGTAGTTAGACTCAGTAACTCAGCATTCTGGAAGCATGGAGTGGTGGAGGGACTGTACTGTTATCTTGGTAGTGAGTGCAATGCCTACGGCACTATGAAGGAGGGAAGGCTCACTGGCTTCAACGTAATCGAATCGGTGCGTTCTACTGTATACGGACGCTTTGTGGATAACCTGCTTCATGGGATGGTGGTGTTTCGCTATCCCGAGCTTGTGGAGGTCGTGTAGTACTGTAGAGGGGAAGTAATTGCTATAAACAAGTCGGAGGAGTTCACCAGAGAGTTGTTTCTCAACATCCTCGGCAAACACTTTCCCGATTAGAGGATCGGTCTCATCTAGTTTCTGAGCTTCATTACAAGTGAGGCTGAACCAATCGAGGGCATGACCTTCAGAGAAGTGAGGACGCAATCTTCGTACAAGTTCTACGGCTTCCTCGAGGGGAAGAACAAAGAAGGTCTTGGCGTTAAGTTTAGAAATGAGTCCCTATTGAGCTGTGGAGAATTTTGTGGAAATGAACTCTTTGGATGGGGACGACTATATTGTAGCAACAACCAGATCCAAGATGGCCTGTTTGGTTAGGGGTTGACGTTAGAAGAAGGACTAATCTTCAGCAGAATGTCGAACAAATTTACGGTGGTTGACAAACGCGGCAGAAGGCATACTCCAGGACTCGGCAACCCACTTCGCCCAATAAAGAAGCTAAGGTACATTACTCACCTTCAGGCAGTGGACTTTTGTGACTGTTTCGTGCTCATTGACAAAATTGTTCGAGTCAAACTGTCCAACATCACAAAATCCAAGAAGTAGGAAATTACCTTTCGAGCCAAATCACCAGTTCGGGCCAAGGATGCCTCTCCAAAGAAGATGCAGCGTTTATTGAGTGTCCGTCATACCTTCGCTAACAAAATACTCAGACTGGCAAGTCAAAACGAGCTGTTTGAGCAACCTTATGTTCCTCAGCAACACCCCAAAAAGCTAATCGATGATAGTGGCCATGGTTCCGAAATGGACGACTTCTTCGGAGATCCCGAGACGATGAAGCAACAGATGCTCAACATTCTCTAAACCACCTCCCAAAAAACATAACCACAGAAGGAACTCTCCCGTACTGATAGCGCAAAAAGCCCGAACATCCGTACTCGCAGCCCAACAGAGTTCAAGAAACCTTGAGTATCCTGCTCACTCTGATTTCCTTTCCCAACTTCGCTATAAATTTATCAGCAGGACATGAATAGGTTTACTCCTGCTCTGAAAAGCCGCTATCGCTCTTCATCCGACGATCAGCAGGAAGACTTCATCGAAGGTCAGCAAAGCTGGCAACCCAGCCACCATCGCAAACACTAGATGCAGCCAGCAGAATGGAAGCATCGAGGGGCCAATCATCAGCATAACCTGCATGACATATCAGCATTAAAGGTGCCAAATTACTATCAGTAGCGCAGAAACACACCCGTACAGCGAAGAAGGAAGTTCCGTGAGGAGTTTATGCTACCTTCGCTGGTAGAACGACCATCCAATACTGAGCTGGTGAAATCAGCAGTGCACGGTCTCCAAAACTCACAGGACATGAAACGTCGACACAGAACAACAGCTGACTAAGAGTAGTTACTGGGCTACCGACTTTAATCTCGAATTTCAGGCTCACCAAAAGCCCTGACAAGTGGTCGGTTACTAAAATCAACGAAACGGTCGACTGGGCGGGTGAGTGTACACAACGAGAGCTACCTTCAGTAAATGAACTAGCAATCAACGAACCCCGAATAACCTATATTACTGACACCTGCCCCAAAAGCCACACTGAAAAACGTGATGGCACTGTAAAACAACTTCGCAAGGCTAAGCCAGCAGATGAAGAACGTGCGACCACTAATGTTCCCCACCAGTCGTCGGCAGCTGATTCGCTATTATTAACAGTTCAAGCAAACAAACAAGCTCATGCAGCAGTTCCACGAGCTCATCGAGTGACCCTCTCTCACTTTGTCGTGGGGTTCTTCAGCTTCTTTAGAGCAGTTATTATTCGATTCTTGATGCTCCAGTTGCCCAGCTTCTTGGCCTCCTTGAAAGCCACCTCGTAGAACTTGATGGCCAAATCGGTGAGTCCGAGATGCTCATGTTCCACTGCTATGTTGAAGTACGCGAACATAGTCATGTAGCTCAGCTCTACCGACTACTTCTCGGTGAGCTCCTTGCCGTGCACCTCCCGGTATTTCTCGATATTGAATAGCGATGTCTTGATCGTTTTGATGGCCTAATCGTGCATCGACAGCTCACTCAGTATCACACACTTGTTGATATAAGTCGACGAGATGGTCTTGAAAGTATCCTCGTAGTTCTTTTCGAGGAGAGCCTCTTCGATTTAGAGGGCCACCTCCACAGATTTGAGCGCATCTTCGAACTGCTTGTTGATTTTGTAGATGCAGCTGAGGTTGTTAAAGCACAGCACCCTCAACTGCAGCACTTTCTATGGTGGATGCACCAAAGTCCTCACAGGCTTGAACATGAGTATGTCAATGCACTTCGAAATGAGGTTAAGTTTGTCACTGAACTCCATGCCGGAATCGTTCATGACTCGGATGTTGAGTTTCTGCACAAAAGAAGTCAACTCGTTGAGGATATTGAGCCCCGTGGGAAGTTACTATTTGCGTTCTGCGGCCATCGCTGCGAGATAGATCAGCCTCTACTGCACAAGGTAAGCTGAGAACTACTGTGGCTTGGCCAAGAGGTAGGTATAGTACTTTTGCAAGAGCATCAGAGGTTGGTTGAGATCTTCTGTGAGCTGCTCCATCGCAAATTATTAATAATTCGGTGGTGGTTGGGAAATGGGTTCATTGGATTTCTAGAGGGCGTTCCCGCGCAGGCATTATCTCAGTATTATTGAATGAGCAGTAGTGGTGAGGAGAACGGTTAACCCCTGTTTGAAGACGACGATGTTTACTTCGATGACGAGGATGACCAGCGTGCTAACACCCTCAACCGCCTGCTGAATGATGAACCCGCCAACGAATTCATCAGGAATGCTGATGGTGAGATCCAATCCATTGCCGACAAAGTTGAGAAAAAACGGAAAAGCAAATAGGACAGGGACGAACAGCGTAGGAAAAGGGAGATTAGGGTTAACCTACATACATACGAGAACTCAATTCGGTGTTACTTCCTACGTGAGGTGCTTAGCAAAGTACGAAAGGTGTCACATCTGAACGAGGAGTACGCTAAGTCGCAGGTGCTTTCTCGACTGGAACTCAGCGACATGATTAGGCTGTTGGACCTACGTAACCAGTGAGTTTATCTAGGCTCAAAGTGTGCGCCTTTCATGACTACATGCCGCTTCATCCTTGGAGTATTGGCTAAGTATACCATCAAAGACTTGAACTCTGTGGAAACACTGTTCAAGTTTGCTGGAATGCAGACCCGTAGGATATACCTGGTCAACCTCACTCCTTTCGATTTGAAGAACATATAGCTCAAGTATTTCCGAGGCAGAAAGGAGCAGAAACGTAGACATGAGCCGATTATCAACAAAACCAAGAGTTCAGATCTGAACAAGATTGAAGAGGATAAGGCAGGTGAAGAGGAACTTGACGACCCCGAAAATTACCTGCGGATAAAGAAACGAAGTAAGATGACTGCAAGTCAACCCACCGTCCAGTAAGACATGGAGAATTCGCAAATGTCTTCTAACTGTCTGGATGTGTTAGCCAGGAGGATATCGCAATCCAAAGTGCTGAACTCCTCCTCAAAGAAAGCACAGGAAAGTCGGTAGGCACTCAGGGCTGACGGTTAGAAGTACGAATGGATAGATGTCTACGATCCTGAGAGCAAGATGTGGAGGTTGGTTGATTGCAAAGGACACGTCATGTATGATGAGGAGGCGCTCAAAAGATAGCTCAATGGGGTGTCTACTGTGCTACTGTACTCAGTGAAAGTGCTTGATATAAAACCAGAGTACGCATGGCTGTTCGAGCACCGCAACACTCGCAAGATCGAAGTCTGCGATCAAACGAACCGATTTTGCGATAACATCTTCGACATCATATCTCGACGAAAAAGAATCGGCATTCGTGCATACATTCTGCAGCTAATGCGAGCACTCAAGTACCGTGGCTGCCCTGAATTTCTCACTGATGTGGAACTTGAAAGTCAAGCAGTCGACGAAAAGCTGAGCTACCAGATTGCAGTTAAAAACTTTCCGAAGAAGACCAAAGATATGCGTGTCTCCGAGACCTTTATTATCCCTTCGATGATCGATAAGTTCTACATGCTGAAGAATACTGCCAAGCCAACCGAAATGATGTTCAACGAAGAGCAGGTGTTCCTCAGGAAGGATCTCATGATTCTTCATTCGAAGTACGCTTGGGTGGACGTGGGGAGGATGGTCAAAGAGGATGAGCAACCCACCAAGTCAACTCTCACAAAGGAGAACAAAGAGCTGAAACTCTATCGGTACTCTCAAACGGTACCGTTCGAGGTTATTATACGAGATGGCAAATTCGACAAAAATGAATACGGGAGTCTCTACGTCAACAAAAATGTTAAGTTTCCCGAGGGAACTGTGCTCCTCAAGGAGAACGTCAGGTATGTGTGCAAGAAGCATGGGTTTGAGCAGACGGAGGTGATCCAAGGTTTTGAAAAAAGACTTCCCAATCGCATTGGTTTTTTAGTGTTTGAAAAGGACAGTGAACGCATCCTAGAGCTCTACCGTGAGCGCGTGAAGTTCCTCGAAGAGAAGAAGAAGGCCAACGAGGAAAATGATCTCAAAAGCCTCTGGCGGAAGCTATTCAAGGGTATCCTCATCGCAGACTCGCTGCAACAACGCTACGCCCAAGCCATTTCCTGATGTTTGTGTGTAGTGAAGATATTGATAGACTATTCAACTTTCCACAATTAACTTTGAACTGTGTTTACCATCGCCTCGTTCTCTTTGCGTTTGACCTTTCTTGATGCCAACGATTGTCTAATTATCTGTCGGATTCGACCAGCCAAGCATTTTTAATTCGGATAACACATTCGAACTTGAATATACTATTTTGATGGGTCCTGCTGCTGTTGTACCAATTTTTCTGACTGCTTGGGGGGGGAACGGCTGTTGCAATTGGAGCGAAGGCAGTATCGGCAGCAATAACCTCAAGCAATCATGTCCCTCTTCTTTGTGACAGCGTCGATAGATCTGACAGGGTTGTCGAAATTCGGGTGAGATCATGCTGGCTGAGTACTGGTTTCGTCGGATTTCTTAGCGGTATCGGATCAGCAATAACAGGGCCACTAACAGGAAACTCAATCACACATTGGTGGGTTGAAATCGAAACTGAGAAAGGCTGGTATATTGCTCAGCTTAACTGGGATGCCGTCTCTTTGAGGAAGAAATCCTCACTCTCAGCAGTGAATGAGTCAGGTTTGTCGTCTGGAGGAAACGACTCCAATGGGAGCATCACTACGAAGTACACTCATAAGCCGAGCTACCGCACAATGGGAGAGGTCTAGGATTACGTCAGAAACAGTGACAACCGCTACGACCTGGTGAATCATAATTGCCAAGACTGGGCAAAAGACTTCTACAAGTGGATTTGATTCGCAATGAAAATATATTTTAGTTCATCTGTTCAACTCAAAATAATACTAACGCGTTATCGCATACTGGTGATGGCTAATAAGTTGGTTGGGCATCTCCGTGGTCTAAAATCTTGATTAAGTATCACACGGTGTCGAGTCGAAGAGAAAACACTCGGCTTGAACGTTCACGGTTCATGGCACCCACTAAGGAGTCTCCACTCCCGAACAGTGGCTGCTTGTGGCTGACCACTACGAACTGCAATCCATTGGCTGTCTTAGTCAGTCATGTACCTTCTATCCCCCTGAAAATGAGGTTGATGAGTTTGTTGACGTTCTCGTTATCCAAAAAAGCATCGGATTCGTCGAGCATGATGAATGGGGCCTTGCTAGCTACAGCAGCAGAGAACTGTAAGGCGATGGAAGCGAGTGACTTCTCACCTCCGGAGAGTTGGTCTACATCATACACAAACCGTTTGCTAGGTGGAGTAGGACTGTAGTAGATCCCACCCATGAAGGGCTGCTCTTGGTCTTCAAGATACAAGTCAGCGTGGCCATACACCTTACTGTCTGAGGTCTCAGTCAAGATACGGTAGGCTTCAGCTAGTATTATCTTGAGCTTCTCGATGAACTGGATGAGTGTTCTGGATCGTTCGGCTGAAGTTATCGCTAATCGTTGCTTAACCTTATCCCTTGCCTCGACGCTAGCGTCCAACGCCTCCTCTAACTGCTTGACCTTCAGTTCCACCGACTCTATCTAACTGCCACCAGTTCCATAGAAAGCGAGGCTATTATATTTTTCCAGTTCTGCCTCGATGCTCTTCCGCTATGGCTCCAACCGATGCATCAAGTTTTCCAACTGCTCGCGTTTGACTGTATCGATGTCCTCCTTGAGCAAATTCAGTGGCTTATCGTAGTTAGGGTTCAGAAGATTCAATCCTTAAATTTCAGCAAGTTATCTCTGGTAAAGCTGCTTCTGGAGCTCCAAGAATTTATGTCGTTCGGTGAGCTCGGGGAGCTCCGATTTGAAGCGTACTGGCTCCAAACTGATGGTGAGTTGATCCAACCTGTTCTTGGTGAGCTTAACCTCACGTTCCTTCCTTTCCAACTCATCTTACAGGCTCTTGCGGTAACTGACATGCGCAATTTTCTCCAGTTCTCCTTGCAGCCTTGCTATTCTGTTGGGAAGATCCTTCTTGCTGAGCAACTACACTCGCTTGACGATAGCTTCCACTTCAGAATTGATTCGGTTACGCAATTGATAACTCGCCTATAGGTCCTTCATGTCTTTGCCACTACGGAAGACGCTGAGATCGCTGATATTGTGCTTCCTCATGAATTAGCTGAAGAAGTTCGAATCAGCCATACTGCGTTCGATCTTCACCAACACATCCCTCAGCTTATCGCGCTTTAGCTTCAGTTCTCTCAGCTCTGTTTCAAGAAACTCGTGATCGTTTCCTGCCTTTGCCTTGTACTTCTTCCAATACTCCACCTCTGTCAGCAACTCTTGCTATTTCCTTTCCAAACTGTTCAACTCATTCATCAGCCCCGATAGCTGAGTATTGCTTAACACACGTTCCTTGAGCTTCTTAATTTATTCCTCAAGCTCCTCCTTCTACTTCTGAAGTGTTGCCATCTCCTTCTACAACTTCTTCTGGCTCTCAGCATCGAATCGGTACGTTTTGCGCTGAGCTGATTGCTACCCGCTAATGCTAATCATGCCATCGTCACGCAGCACACTCCCATCAAGGGTGTAGATCTATTTTACAGACCGAAGGTTCATCTAGCGAAGCCTGAAGGCATCATCTAGGCTGTCACATACCGCTTTTCCTTTTAATGCTAGCATGAGGTAGCCTTCCAACCCGTTGAGATCCCTGTCAAAGTCAACGATGTCGGCAGCTGGTGTGCCATTTTTGCCGAGTTCCCTCCTAAACGCAGCCACATTCTGGTCCTTATCGTTGACATTGCTTAGAATCACTACGTTCTTGATGCTGCACAGATCCTTGAGCCGAGCTGCAAGATCCTTTGCTGCTTGCTCGTTTTCCACAAGAAGACTGTTCTCAATTGGTGCCATTAGCTGCCCAAAGCACTGAGCATACTTCTTGTTGGTTGGTTTGATCTTGTCGGCGATGCGACCCTTGAAGCCCTGCACAGTCATCAATTTTTTGAACAATTCCCGCAGCTTGTTTTACTCGAGTCCTTCCAATAGTCGACTTTCAACGTCCTGCAGGCTTTGGTTGACTGCTGATATCCTTTTCTCGCGTTAAGCAATGTGATCGACGGTACGACGTGACTCTTCGTTGGCCTTGGCAATGGTCTCTTTGATCCTTTTGTTGGAGTTTCTGACTGTTGTGAGCTGCTCAGTTAACTCTTCCACCTTCCTGTGCTTTCCAGCCTATTCAACTTCGCCCTTCCTCCTCGCCTCCTTCATCTTGTTCAGAGCTTCCTCCTTACTGATGATATTCCGATCGAAGGCTGCAATGTTCATCTGCTTCTTCTCTACCTCTGTCTTCATCAGGAAGTTCTCCTTTTCCCACTGTTGATATAGGCTTAGGTATTCGTTGAGTTGCTCAGGCACAACCACAGTTGGCAGGGATCCTTGTAGATTCTTCATTCGAGCAGTCAGCAATTCCTGCTCTTCTTGATCAGTTCGCAACTGGGCCTGCAGCTCAGATAGCTACCGTTGCTTGATAGTTGACTCGTGACTATTACAAAGTTTGAGCTTCGCAGCCAGAGCAGATCGCTGCTCTTGAAGTTCGTTGTAGCGTGTCTGCAATTCGACTGACTACTTGTAGTCACGTTGCATTTGCGCCTTCTTCTGAGCCAATTCCTCTTGAATCCTTGCCTCCTGCTCCTTCTTGGTTTAGATTTGTTTTTGAAGTTTCCTCAGATCAAGTTCCTTGAAGAGCACCTTTGCAGCGTATTGAGTCTCTACACATTCACTGAGCTTGCCGGCAAGCCTCTCATAGTCTGTCGTTGTTGAGCGGATTTGCTTGATGTTACGCTTTTCCTGTTTTAGGCGAGTCACCTTTCCTGTGTTTTATTCGATCAACTTATCCAGCCGTTCCAGCTCTTGCTTGTCAGAGTCGTATGCTTCCTTGTACCGATAGGAACCTGAGAGGGTCTCCAAGTAGTTCCGAAGGTCTTTTGGTTAGATCGCCGCCATCCGATCAGTCTCCCCCTGGAAGATCGCAAAGTTGCACACATCGCTTAGCAGTCCCTGCGAGGTCAGGTATTGTTGATAGATCTTTTGTGGATACTCCCTCCCGTTTATGAAGTAGCGGCTTTAGCCTGTTGGTAGTAGCTGCCTTCTTGCTAGCAAATAGCCCCCATTAGCTAGCAAAAATCGCGCTTGCACCCAACATTCTTGCTGGTCACGGTCAAACTGGAGCAAACTCTCCCCCTCGGTCTTGCAGATGAACTCCTACGTATTTAGCAGTGACTACCTTTGGATCTATGCGATGCCCCTTCTGCTTTTCTCCACAGATGCAGAAGAATAATGCTTCCAAGATGTTGCTCTTGCCTGAACCATTCGGCCCCACGACACTGGTGAACTTCAGAAACGGCCCGATATAATGTTCCCTCCCTGAATAGCAATTGGCGCTTACGGAAGGACTTGAAGTTGCGTACAGTGATGCTGTCGAGCTGCCGGATGGTAGCGCTACTGATTAGCTCGGCCGGTAGTTCTTCAGAGTATTGTGTAGGATAGTTCTGGCTGGTACCAATAGCCAGCTGTCTCATTCTCTCCTCCATGGTGCTATTTGAATTTAAATATAAGGTTGCTACCACTATAGGTTGGTAGGTGCTACTGTAGGTCGGGAGGTTGGTTTTATTGTCGATGCTGTGAAATTACGGACTAAAACTGAACTCTCAGTGGTAAAGTCCCTCCACCAACTGTAAATATAATCGACGACCGTTCGGAATGTCCAAGGAACTCTACTCGAAACTAGACAGTGTCATTGCTATGTTCAATAAGTTCATAGAAGGAAACCATTCCGGTCAGGAGCGGGAGGATCAGCAAGTTCGGACCTAATGGGCTGGGCTCAAGGGAATGCTGGAAGAAAGGCCCGTGAAGCTATCCCCCATCTATAACTACTTCAACCGACTCGACGATAAACCCGCTGGGAAGGAAACCAACAACGGATCACTACAGCTACCCCGCAACACAGATAAGAGTCCACCGCCTACGAGCCCCCCGGCAAAGAGCCCGAGATAACTCACTGACTTGAACAAGGTGAAACTGTTAGATGAAGTCAAAAGAGCACTTGTACTGGTCCGCAGCAACAACGCCAAGCTATTTAAGCCTCAATCGTGACCCATCAGTTTCCATCGTCGTTGTGCTGCCATCATAATAATTTGAATATGAGGAAGAAGGCTGATCCAAAGAATAAGCTGGTATCACGGCTATTCGAGCAGGGCCTCACAGCCCAGCTGCCCTCTTTGGAGCGTCCAAGAGTATTCTCACTACAGAAACCCAGTTCCACTCTCACTGCAAAGATAGTTAAGGTGCACAGGGATAGCGTTGTTGGCCGCAAACAACTTTCAGATCTGTTCCAGCCTCAGAGTACCGAAATGCCACCCATCAGCATCTCCGCAACTCCAATTGAGTAGTTCGAGGAAGAACGGTTTCGGAACAGCAAAAATAGATTTCGCACGGAGGCTGCATAAGTCAACTCCAGGCTCGATCGCAACAGCAATAAAGTACTTACCGAGGAGTCTGAGCTTCCAGCACTCCAGCGAATCAGCCGTGCTGGTCGGCTGAAAGCAAGTAAGTTTGGTCATAATGCAGAGTACGACGAGAGAAGATGGGCCACTCAGACCAGTCAGGCCATAGTCCAAGAGGAGCAACCACAACCTATCATCAATATGCTGGAAAGAATGTCAGGAGCTCGCTCTCGTCCATCAGGTGCATTCTACACGATGAGCGATATCCCTGAACCAGTTTAGCCTCCAAAGTAATCCCGCAAGAAATCGCGAGACGTTGCTCCCAAAGACATCGACGCTTTCATCCTGATGTGCCGATAGCAACAACTTTCGCCATTGGAATTCGTGTACACAATAAAGCAGGAAAGCAACGACTACTACAACGTGAAGATGATAAACTTCAACAGCATGAGCAAGGCGGGAATTAAGAACTACTTCACTTTGTCGGCTCGAGGTGTCACCAAGTATGAGAACTCTGCACCTGTGGAATTCAAGCCCCTTGAGGAATGGATTAAAGAGAGAAATGAGTTCAACGAAATTAAGGAGCTCTCCTTCTTCCAGAAGTTTCGGAAGTGGAAGAGTATGAAGAAATGGCTCAAGATCCTCTCGCAGGAACGGTTCAAGAAGGTCAGCGAAGTGTTGAGCGAAAGGCTCTTCATCTTGAACCCCGACTACCGCAGCATTTTGATTGCGCATAACTCCATGTGCTACGATATTGAGCACTTCAAGCTGGTGGAGCTGCCAAACGATAGTCTAAATATCGTGGACTTCAAGCAGGAGCAGTTCAAGAGACGCAACTAGGTTGTTCATCAACTGAAAAGGTGCTCCAAGGAGTTGCATGAAAAGTGCGAAACTGGCCTGCAGACGATTGTTGAAAAGCTTCGAACTACCATTCTGAGCGATTTAAGCAATGAAGACAACGAGAAGAAAGCCTCAGACGAAAAGAGCAAAGCATTCGAGCAGTTAGGATTTCCAGATAACATTCGCTACGGCCATCGAAGCTCAATGCGAGCTGAGTTCATCAGGTTCCTTCGGTTGGCCTACTTGCTCGACTTCGTTGTCGTGCAAAGTCTTGGTAAGCTGTATGTAAGCAACGTCAAGACATTCCTCGATTGCTTTACTGAAAAGAACTCTCAAAAAGCTGTTGAGCCACTATTGGGCCATGTTGTTAATACTGAGGGACAGTTGGTGTATAAGCAAGCCACCGAACCCTACTTCACTATTGAAATGAATCTGCAGGAAGGAGACCCCGTGGTTCAACTTGAGAATTATACCTATGGGGAGTTGAAACAAGACCCAACGAATTTTGACCTAGAGTATTTTATGAAGTTTGAGGAAAAACTTGAGGAGGCAAGTAGCGCGGGGAAGAAACCTTCAAAAGACCGAGAAGTTAAGAGGGTGTTCAGCTACGATGAAGATACTATCCTTCAACATCGACATCTCCTAAACTTGTCTTCCTCAGTGTTAAGTTTGAGCCCCAATAAGACCGAAGTTATTGGGCTCATTCAGGAGATCTTTACGGAGGGACAGGACTGTATCCAGGTGGTCGAGCGTTGGAGTAAAAATGAAAGTTTCCTGCCATACATTCGCGCACTCGAGGAGTGGGATTAAATTATCGGTGAAAAGTGGACAAAACCAGAAAGTTTGTACTTGAACCCCTCGCATTGGATTCGCTAAAACGATATCCACAAGCAGTTCATGCGGCGCACCAAAGCACTGGTCGAAGACTCATTTGGCAGACTTGAGATGTTCAAGCAGGAACATTAATCGATCCTCACAATGTTCTGGCGGAACCATCACTCCCAGATACAACAGTTGGCGAACGATAGATTGTTGGAGCAGACCGTTGTCTTTGAATAGACTGTCAAAGCATTTACCACTCTCGCCGAGACGATGAAAAACCAACTAATTCTGCGCACTGACCTGGGTATCTACTTAGTGGATTGCATCAGATTTAGCGAGGAACTCACCAACAAGCATGCAAGTCTCTTCAAATAGGTCTGCTAGCTCTTCATCAGGATTATTCGGGAGCGTTCGATAAAGCTGCGCAGCTGGTACACACAGTCCATCAAGAGTCTGACGAGCATGATTATCCAGATCGACGAGTTTGTGTAACAGAAGCACAGCTTGGACACCATCCAGCTTGTGCTTCCAAAAATTAAGGAACAGCTTGACGCAGTTAAGATTCTTGTCGCGATCGTCGAGACCAACATGCCAAGCTTGCTAAAAAAGGAAGAAAAGGAGCTGACTCAAGAAGTGTACACACTCGATGTCAATCTCTTTGTTAACATCAACGAAGCCGAGTCGCAAACAACTAAGAACATGGAAAGGTTCAAGCGCAGCCTTAAAGAGCGACTGGAGAAGATGATCAAGGAAATCGACGAACTGCAGACTCAATGTGACAATGATAAGTTCAAGCATGC
>ERZ724508.1139-NODE-1139-length-16679-cov-3.969141_pt1 | contig 16679 bp, 19 predicted proteins | sample MGYA00376041_ERZ724508 | MGnify/ENA primary metagenome ERZ724508 (study PRJEB28724, sample SAMN07190887) | wastewater metagenome | isolation source: effluent of sewage treatment plant in Hong Hong | place: USA: Christiansburg, Virginia | collected 2016-03-01 ...
AAGGAGCGAAAATGACCCCGTCTAATATAGTTACTGGTGCATTAACTGCCACAAACAATAACACTTTAGCGCAAGTTAGTGGTGCCAGCGGTTTAGAGCTAGTTGGTTTTGCCGAAACTTTACAAGAATTACAAACAAAATGCCCAACATTCAAAGATGTTATGAAGGCTGAGAATTTTATGTATGTGGCCACCGCTGCTACCGCTCTTGCTAACGAGGTGGAAGGCGGCTTAACCGCCAGCACTGCTGGAGCTGGGTTAGTCGGGGCTACTTCAGTTATATCTAATATGAAACAATTATATGATTTTTATATTAAAACGATGGATTTAAGCAGTTTGCAAAATAAGTTTGTTGAAATCTTGCCAGGAGCTCAACTTGCAGACTGTGCGCCATTTCCTTTTATTGCTGCAAAAACTAGAAATGAAACTATAGCTTTTAATTTGGATAAGGCTAAAACAGTTACCGTGACCTTGGTAGATCGACAATTTTTTACATTAAATAGTATGCCTTTTGCGAAATTGTTAGGTGGTTCAGTTATGAGTTTTTCCTTGTCTGTTGTATGTGCTTGGTTTTACTATCAATCTACATTATCGGCGCCGCAAGATGGTTTAGAAATGGATAAACCGCTAACAGAATGGTTATCAATTGCTGGTGCAAGTCTTCCGTTAACCAAGTTTTATGAAAGCATGGCAAATCTTGTTTTGGGGCACACGGCTAAATTATTTGATGCAATAAGTAAGACCGTTATGTCATATGGTGCTAATATTCATTCTATACCTGATAATCTATTACAGATTGCTGAATTTTTTATGAAAGATGAATACAAATTTAAAAATAGGCTTGCGATACAGGCTGCTAAGTCCGAACTATCCCTTGGCGTTATAAAAACAGAAGTGGGCCTTTTAAAAGATGAAGTAACAGCTCTGAAGAGAGCAAGTGGTGTTAGTAGTAATCAGGCAATACTTTTTTCTTCCAAAGGACAAAATGCGTCGGGGACAACACCAGTATTAACAACATCATCAACTGATACGGCATTTAATGCGCTTTCTATAGGAGAAGAAGACTCTGGGCAAGGAGAGGAAACAAAAGAAACTGACTTGCTTATTGCAAAACCATCGCCGTAGGTTGCTAAAAATAAAAACCATAAGGACTGTTTGTTGACAAGATGACTAACAAATAGTATAGTTTGCTCTAATTGTTGTAAGTGGGGTAGAGTGTGCAGAAAAATAATTATTCAGCACTTGCCTTATGGGGCCAAGAAAAGCTTAATATTGTTACTTCTTTAGATAGACAAGCATCTAATTTATATCATACACAACATGTTGAAAAGATTTTAGAAAGCGGCAGGTTATATCTTCAAGCAGCTAACACCGCTTTAGCATATACTGGCGAAATTAATGATATTCAAGCAAGAGATTTTTTGTTGAATGCTAAGATATTAGAATTATACGCTCGTACTGTTGCTTGTTTTTATAAATTTATTACTGATCCTCAATATCATATATCACAAGAGCTAAATATCGGTGTTTTTGAGTCCTTTCTAGATATTATAGCTAAAGATTCAGCGTTAGTTTTGTTGGTTGGGAAAATTGATGCTCACCAATGGAATATTCGTTATATAGAAGCTGTAAACAACATCCTAAAAAATAAATACCCGGAGCAATCTGCTGGTTTATTTATTGATACAGCTAAGAAAGCTATAAGATCAAACTTCCCAGCATTGATCCCGCTAGAGTTGTATAATTTTGCTTTAGCTAATTTACATGATAGATTTTATAACATACCCGAGCCTGGCGATGATGTAATTGAACAATATAGATCTACGATGGAAGCAGCAATTGATATTGCTGCGGGAATGTCAATTACAGAGCAGGGGGGGAAAGAATTTGCAATTAAGCAGCAACAAATGCGTGAAATGATAAAGAGGCTTAACTTTCTAAGAGAAAAAGAGGCTGCTGATATCAAAACTAGCTATGCGGGAAAGAATCAAGAATCCTTGCCCTCTACCTTAAGAAAACGCAGACCAACTCCAAGCGGTTTATGAAATAGTAGTCAGTCAATAACCGTGGCAACAGCCGAACAAATATTCGGTTATTCAACAAACAAATAATTATAATCACTGCTAGATCTAAAACTCCACCTCTGACGGCGCTGCCTTCATTTCTTTTTGATACAAATTTTTTGCCTTCTGTAATATCTCGATAGCCTGATTACTATGCTGTTTGGTAGCTAGTTCTAATATCCTAAGACTCATAATTGCAGCCCTTGCCCCTTTAGAAAGTAATTCAACATGCTCTTTTTGCTCTTGGATTTGCGCCAGATTTTGCTCAACGCTCATGGCTGATGCTAGTACTTCATTGAGCACATCGCTACGAGTTTTACCCTTTACGGCCTTTGAATCTAGCCATGAAACTATGTTGCTATTAAGCCTGGTTGATATAGAAATTTTGTTCATAATTGTTCCTTCATTATTAAAAAATTATGTATTACAAATGTAATATAACGTTTGCGACAATAATACAATTGTAATGCATTGCAGCCATTGATATCAAAGGGGTTATTACATATGTATTACATAAATCCGCAAGCGCGTGTTAATTACAAAGGAGATCTCATTTGTAATACCAAATTGCTATAGGCCTTGATACATAAGGGTTTTATTACCAGAAATCTGGTGCGTCAGGTGTGATGGTTTTTTTGTGGTATCGCGGGTTGCATGTGTTATGCTCTTTTTATCTCTCGTCTTATTATTTCAAAAGGGTTTGCTAAAATCTTCAGGTGAGCCACTTGGCGAGCTCTCTAAGAAATACCTGTCCTTTATAGTTTAATTACGGGGTGCTTTATGAAACATTTGAGCGGTCATGGAAGCCAAGAGCATACGTGTTGCAATGAAAATAATTCCAAACCAGCAACAAATGAGTTAAGAAACAAAGATTCAGTATGTGGAATGGAAGTAAACGGTTCAACTTCAAATTCGTTAGAATACGAAGGGCAAAAATATTTTTTTTGTAGCAAACATTGTAAAGACAAATTTGAATCTAACCCACTTAAGTTTATTGCTGTCGGATCTACCCAACCAAGCAATGCTGTTAAGGAACAAGAAGGGGCCGTTTTTACTTGCCCTATGCATCCAGAGATACTACAAAACCACCCTGGAAATTGCCCAAAATGCGGCATGGCTTTAGAGCCAATGACACCAACCTTAAGTGATGAAGTTAACCCAGAGCTGGTTGATTTCAACAAACGCTTTTGGTGGACATTACCTCTCACTATCGCTGTGACCATCTTAGCAATGTTTGGCCATAAATTAGGTTTGTTTGAGTCAAATACCCAAAACTGGATCGAATTTGTTATATCAATACCAATCGTACTTTGGGCAGGTTGGCCAATCTTCACGCGTGGAATCCAATCGATAGTTAATCGAAGCCCAAACATGTGGACCTTGATCGGACTAGGAACTAGTGCAGCTTTTGCCTATAGCATAGTAGCCACTGTCGCTCCAGAAGTCTTTCCAACTTCATTTATGTCGATGGGCCGCGTAAACATTTATTTCGAAGCAGCCGTAGTTATCATATCTTTAACGTTATTAGGACAAATTTTTGAGCTTAAAGCTCGTTCGCAAACATCTACTGCCATTAAATCTTTACTCAAATTATCACCGAAGACGGCTCGACGCATTAATGCTGACGGTACTGAGGAAGATATTGCTATAAACTTGGTACAAGTCGGCGATATATTGCGTATACGTCCTGGAGAAAAAATACCTGTAGATGGTATTGTAACTGAAGGCGGTAGCTCTGTAGATGAATCAATGTTAACTGGTGAGCCAATGCCAGTCACAAAACGAACCGGAGATAAAGTCATTGGAGCCACTCTTAATATCAATGGGGCTTTAGTGATACGAGCAGAAAAAATAGACTCCCAAACTGTTCTTGCCCAGATAATACACATGGTGGTTGTGGCACAACGATCTAAGGCTCCTATGCAACGTATGGCAGATATCGTTGCAGGATATTTTGTGATGGTTGTAATAGCAATCGCGGTATTAACGTTTTTAACCTGGGGATTTTTAGGGCCACAACCAAGTTGGGTATTTGGACTTATTAATGCCGTAACCGTACTTATAATTGCATGTCCGTGTGCTCTAGGGCTTGCTACGCCTATGTCAATAATGGTAGCAACAGGTAATGCAGCTACACAAGGAATTTTATTTCGCGATGCCGCAGCAATCGAGAAACTCTGCGAGATTAATACATTAATTGTTGATAAGACAGGCACGCTAACTGAAGGTAAACCTACGTTCGAAAGTGTTATTACGGGTCCTGGATATACTGAGACAGAAGTTTTACGTTTAGCAGCTAGTCTTGATCAAGGCAGCGAACATCCGCTAGCTGATGCTATTGTACGCGCTGCTCGCGATCAAAAACTGCAGCTAGAAAGCGCTATAGGATTTGAGTCTGTAACCGGCATTGGTGTGCAAGGAACAATAAATGGCAAAAAATTGTATTTGGGTAATACAGCCTTAATGGAACAAATTGGTGTCGCGGTTGATACCTTTAAATTACAAGCAGAAGGGTTACGTAGTGATGGAGCAAGTGTAATCTTTCTTGCTGTCAATAATACACTGGCGGGTTTACTATCTGTTTCAGATCCTATTAAAGCCAGCTCACAAGAAGCAGTCAAACAACTAAAATTAGCTGGGGTAAAAGTAATTATGGCAACTGGTGATGGCATTACGACTGCCAAATCAGTTGGCCAACGTTTGGGCATCGATGAGGTGGATGGCGAAGTCAAACCTGCTGATAAACTAATGTTGGTAGAAGCACTGCAAGGCCAAGGACTAATCGTAGCTATGGCAGGCGATGGTATTAACGATGCCCCTGCTTTAGCTAAAGCTGATGTTGGTATTGCCATGGGAACTGGTACCGATGTCGCCATGAATAGTGCACAGGTGACTCTAGTAAAAGGTGACTTACGTGGTATTGCTACAGCGCGGTTAATTTCTGCCGCTAGTGTCAAAAATATGAAACAAAATTTATCCTTTGCATTAATCTACAATGCAATTGGTGTTCCGATTGCAGCTGGCGTCATGTATCCGCTGACAGGATGGCTATTGTCACCACTGATCGCAGCTGCGGCCATGAGTTTTAGTTCCGTATCAGTAATTTTTAATGCATTAAGGTTGAGAAAGATAAATTGATATTTAATTTATCAAAATTACAGGGGTATTTTTTTTATCTAGCAAAAGGAGCGTAATATGAGCAAGTTGAATGTTATAGTAATGGCCATTTTTTTAAGTGTTTGTACAGGATCAATATACGCAGCAGAAACATCTAGTGATCACAATATGCAAGGAATGTCCATGTCTGGTGATCAATCAATGAATATGCAAAATGATATTAATCAAATGAAGAGCGATATGGCTAAAATGCATACCCACATGACGAATGCAAAGACCCCAGAGGCAATGCAAAAAGTCATGCAAGATCAAATGCAAATGATACAAAAATGCATAGATATGATGCAAAAAATGCAAGATCAAATGATGAAAAGTCATTAAATATTATGAGGAAAATAGACTAGAGAGTTAATGTCTAGCCCATTTTTAACAACCTTTAAAATACTAAACCGATACCAAGAGTGATAGTATTTTGGACTGCTGGCTCTCCTGCAATATTTTGCAAATTTCTAAAGGAACCATAGTTCCTTTCATACTCATATTCTGCAAATAAATCTACGCCTGGTGCAATGCGATAGTATGGCCTTATAATATATCGCATTTGATTTAATCCGCTGCCAATTTGGGCTTTAGACACAGTTTTGGTTGCTAATATACTACGAGCACCAATTCTTATAAAAAAGTTGTTAGTCATTTGCGAATCGCGGGAGATCTCTAAGTCAAACTTGACACTGCCACTATGATAATAGGCTCTTAAGTCTACATCAATAAAATAAGGCATTAGCCCTTCTATGCCTATACCTGGCTGCCAATAAGGTGTTTGAGCCGGTCTATAGAAGTAGTTAGCCCCTGCTTTTATTGCCCAAAACTGATCTAAAAGATGCCAATAAAAAATATCTAGATCAGCATTCTCTACCGTACCTTTTTTCATTTCCGCATCATTAATAAATAATTCTAGTTTGTTATAATCTGGACCATACAGACCTCTGAAATTTAACTTTTGCACATTATGAAATGGATCTGCGCCAACATCTAAAAAGTTTGCAAAATATATTCCCATTGGATGTGCCATGGGATGTTTGACCAGAGAGTTATCAATTGGTTTTATTTCATCAACACGCACAATTGGCCTATTTACAAAAGAAGTTTGTTTTATAATATCTTGTGGTTTTGCTTTGCCTTGCGTAATTTCTAATAATGTAGAATATTGAAATACTCGAGACATTCCGCCGAACATATGGTACAGCATGTGGCAATGGAAAAACCATTGTCCACTTGCATCGGTATCAACATCGGCAGTAATAGTAGCTCCTGGTGCTACATCTATAGTGTGTAATAGAGGGTCAAATTCGCCATTGCCTTTACGTAAAATAAACCAATGCCCATGGATGTGCATAGGATGATGCATCATGGAATTATTAGTAAAAACAAATCTATAACGTTTCCCTGGCTCTAAAATATAAGGATGAACTTCATATTCTGGCTTACCATTAATAAACCAAATAAATCGATCCATATAACCAAATAATTCCATTTTTATTTCGCCATTAACGGTTTTATTTGGATCATTGGTTTTAACTGCTGCAATTAAATTTTGATATTTAGTGCCTGAGCTGGTAAACGCTGCTGTCGGAGTAGATATTGTATCTATAAAAACAGATGGCTCTGTTGGCATATCCATGCTTCCAGAATTTCCCATAGCCATGCCGTGAGACATATGTGTGTTATTAGCCATATTCATTCCCTTTGCATTCATATCATGCATAGAATGATTCATAGGTGCTGCCACTTTTTTATCAGAAGATTGCATATTATGCTGGTTTGGTTCGTTCATTTGCATTTGATGCATCGAATGATCCATGGGCATATTTGCATTCATATCCTCGGTCTGTTTGGTCGGTTGCTCTGTTTCGGAAGACCCCATAGGTATTTTATGATTCATTGAATCAGGCTTAATATCGGGCTTTTGCGTATCCATATTCATGGATTGCATGTCATGCCCCATAGCCTTAGTATTTTTATTTGTTTGATTATTGTCATCCATCACATGCGGCATTGAGTCCATAGTATTTGTTTGTTTAATTTTTTTATTCTTCGATGGTTGTGACTTAGTCATATCCATAGACATTGCCATATCCATTGACATTGTACTATCACTCATACTCCCCATCATCATAGACATCATTTCCTGGGTGACAGGAATAGGCTCTGGAAATGGCTTAACTTGTTTATAATTAACTTTTTGATGCGGATCTGTTATTAATGCGCCCATTGCCACACCCACCGTATCAAGAGATTCAGCATATATAATATATGGCTTGTTTTTTTCTATTTTTACCAAGATATCATATGTTTCACCAGGTGCTATGGTAAAATCTTTAATAATATAAGGCTGCACATCATTGCCTTGTACATGTACCATTTGTATATCAGCATCTGGGATTTTAACTTTGAAAATTGTACTAGCACCTGCACCAATAAACCTTAATCGTACTGTCTCGCCAACCTTAACTAATCCAGCCCATGGTTTACACTTTGAATGACCATTTAATAAAAAAGCATCATAAGCCACATCACTATAATCATAAATACTCATGCGCATTTGTTGCATCATTTTATAATCATCAATTATTTTTTGTTTTTCGCTACAAGATGCTTTTTTATAATCATGTATAAATTTTGCAAGTGATGGCTGTAACGGAAAATCTGGCGAATAATAATCACCCTCTTTTTTTAAGTTAGCAAAGATTTGATCTGATTGAGTGTTGCTCCAATCAGATAATACAATCACAAAGTCTTTGGTATAATTGTACGATTCTGTTACAGGAGGATCAATTAAAAAAGCACCATATAAGCCCTCTTGCTCTTGTAATCCAGCATGAGCATGATACCAATAAGTTCCTGATTGCTCTAAAGTAAACTCATAACTAAAAGTTTTACCTGGAGCAATACCTTTTTGATTTACGCCCTCAACCCCGTCCATTTGCCATGGCAAAATTATTCCATGCCAGTGAATGGCCGTATCTTTATCTAACTTATTATGTACATTAATCTTTATATGATCCCCCTGTTTAAAATGTAAGGTGGGAGCAGGAATTTGATTATTAACAGCGATCGCTTGTCGCTCTTTACCAGCAAAATTCACTATTTTATAATTAACCGTTAAATCAATAACGTGATCTTTAGCTAATACATTATTTGTAAATATAAACCCTAATAAAGCAAAGAGAGCAATTTTTCTCATATAATTTATCCTAAATTAATGCTCATGCTGCGTATTTTTATTTTCTAATGGCTGCATTACTGCGTTTTCATTGGGATTTTTAACATCTTGATTCCCGTGATCATGACCGTCCATTTGTGATTCATCCATAGAGTCTGGTAAATCCATAACCCCTAAACCATAACGATATACGGCTTCGCCACCTCGCCAAGCTGTAGACAACAAAAGTCCCTGCATTATTAATAGAGCCAAAATAAAAGATAAGCTAAGGGGTTTTTGTTTACAGTGTCTCCACATTGACCAAAGTGCAATTAATATTGCAATTGTTGCTGTAACAAGAGCCCAATTACGATGGCTTGTCATAGCTATATGAGACTGGGTATCATGATTAACAGTGTTATATGCATAAAACCCAGCAAGGACTGTACCTATGGTGATAGCAGCACCTGTCCATAAACACCATCTAGCAGCAATTTCTAGCTCTTGTTCTATTGCATGAAGAAAACTTAATTTAAGGCTTTTTGATAGGTAAGCTAGAATAAAAAAAACTACTGAAATACTTAGGAGCCCAACTGTGAAATGAACAAATATGGGGTGCCAATTTGGTATGATTTCTATCATGATTATATCTTCCGTGAATAATATATAGCCTCTTTAGTATAGGGTCCAACTGCAAAAGCGGGTAAAAACGGATTAGTTGTTAGTTAAGGTCATTAAACCGGGTCATTAATCAGCTCAAGATTGCTGCATGTACAACTAATTTGTCAGACATTTCGGTTCTTTCTCCTAAACTACCACTAAGCTGTTCATTGATCCATCCACCTTTATTTAACGAAAATCCAAGCTTCCAACCTCTTTTATGGAAAAATAACCAAAAATAGTTGCAAATAATATCGTAACCAATTATAGTTACAATATGAGCAAGGCAGAAAAGTTACTAGCAAAAGCCCTTAAGAATCCCGGTAGTTTGAGTTACAAAGAATTCGTAACACTTCTGCAACGCTCTGGTTGGGAGAAGGTGCGGCAGGTTGGCAGTCATGAACAATGGGTATGGCAAGGCAATCCGTTGACCATAAACAATAGAAAGGGCGAGGCTGTCGAATACCAGGTTAAGCAGTTTTTAGCTACTAGGTGGGGGGACAAATGAAGAAAAAACAACTCGATGGTTTTTCCATCAATATTTTTCCAGAAAAAGACTACTGGCTAGCTCATCTTGTGGAATTGCCAAATGTTTCTGCTTCCGGCGATACATTAGAGGAGTCTATACAGGAACTTGGCGTTGCCTGGAATATGGTTAAAGAATGGTATATTGAAAACGGTGAACCCATTCCTACGCCACTAAGCGAAAGAAAATACAATGGGCAATTTAACGTTCGTATCGATAAGAAAGTGCATAAAGCCTTAGCCGAAGAGGCGCTAAAAGAAGGTATTAAATTAAATACGCTCGTTGCTCAAAAATTAGCTGCGGCCACAAGGGTAGGCGAGCCACCACAAAATCACGCTGGGTAAGATTAAAGACGAAACGCATAATCCGCCGGTATTCTCCTCAATGGGGTTGAAATTATTTCTACTTTTTAGACATAAGTCCTTTACAAAAATAATTACCTGTATTAACACCACACGCACCAATAAAACCAGTAAAAAACATTGAAATTGCGGCCATACATAAGGCATATAATTTAGAACATGCATCCCAGATGCCAGAATTTTCATTTTCAACAACTAATGGTTTAAACAATTCTATAATTTTTGATGGATCACAACCATCATAGTTGCATACATGATATAGATTGCCCTCTAAATTATGACTCATTGCAACCATATCTCCTGGATTTACCTTATCATCACCTTTGTATTCTGTAAGAGTTGAAGAAATATTTGTGCCGTGCTCGAGATCATAAGTTCGCAACTCACCAATTGAGATACGTTTGTTTTTTGGCATAGAATTGAGGGCATTAATATCATTATGTAACCGTTGTGATTCATATAATAATTTATTTTTAGTTGCCAATATATTTTCATTGAGAAGGGACCATAATGAAATCAAGCATATTATTCCTACAGCAACTAATAACATAGCACCTAGCATATTCTTAACCATAATATAATCCTTAGTAATGTGTTATAAATTTACTACATCGACGAGCCTTACAAAATCGATACAAATAACAAAGTGATCTCCCCCAAAAAAATCCAGATAATAATGCACCTATATAAACTTCTATATAAGAATAATGCAGAGCGGTTGCTGACTGTACTGCGTGCAGATAACCAAAAACATATTTCATAACAAAAAACAACAGCAAAATAGTCATGATATAATAGTTACCTGGAATCTCTATTGATTTTGCATTTTTGAAAATTTTTATGCGCGTTTTGCTAGCAAGTATTAATCCAGCAAAAGCCCCCATAATCATAAAACTAATATACCCGCCAATATTTACTCCTCCCATATATTTGGAGTTTATTATAAGAAATACCACTGGGATGATGAAAAGTTTTGGAATATAGACTACATGGCTACGCATTGCTTTTATGCCAATATACAGCAAATAGATTAGTATGCCCCAAGCCCACAGCGGAGCACCTGTGATCATTTCAAGACTAAAATCAATAGATGTCGCGTCCATAATATTCCTACATGTTTATAAAATATTTTCTACCTTCAGTAGCTTTGCTTCAGCCTCTCGAATACTAGATAGACCAAAATCCTGCAAAAATTTTAGCGTGGTACCATATAAATGAGTATCATTACTGGTGACTTTAACTACTTTAACCCAACCATAATCTTGTAAATCATGCAAAATACCAACATTTAGCTGAACACAACGCAGATCTTCGATTTCAGATCTAGAAATTGGCTGACGCATAGCTATAACTGCCAGCGTTTCAATTAATGCGCGACGTTGTTTTGGTTCAGATTGAACACCCTTCAATCGTTGTATATATTCAACAAAATCTAGCTTAGTTCTGGCAAAATAATTGCCCTGAATCTCAATTATATCGTAAGTATCACCACCCTCTTCCTTTAACTCTTTTAATGCTACAGATATAATTGTCACTTCTTGATCTGGCATTGCTCTGATAAAATCATCAAGGTCAAGCATTTGCCCATTAGATGAAATCATCAACGCTTTCAGTATGTCCTTTAATTCTGGCATATAGCGCCCTGCTCTATTATCGGCTCAAACAACCAAACCTTACATAACATTTTTATATTATCAAGGATAGAATTGGATGCGGATTCTAGCAATTTATATTTTAGAAAAGTGTCACCATCTTCAATTAGCTTAGCATTTGCTAAAATGCTAGTCTCAATTGATTTTTTAATCAAACTAAGCGCGTGTTCTTTATCTAAAGGGCCTTTTGTTAATTTTATTGATAAGTAGTATTGTACTTTATGTTCAATTTTCACTGACTCGATATTTATAATGTGCTCTTGCATAATTTCATGCCTAGCTACATCTTCTGCATGCATATAAATTTGTGTGGTGTTGATCGATGAATGTCTATGATTATCTCGGATCATGGTGGCTGGCACACCACGCTTATCTTGATGCGAGGCGGATAAATGCCGCAACCAATGTGGACTCAGTGCACATAATTTCTCTTGTTTTATTTTGTCTTTAAACTTATAAGAAGCTTGCCTGCCAATATCTTTAACGCAGTTATATAGAGTCCTGGATGTTAGATTTTCGCCTTTTTCGTTTAAAAATACAAAATTATCATCTTTTTCAAGATTACTTGTCACATTGTATAGGGCACGATAGTTATGAATTGCATCTAACATAGCTTCATTTACAGGTATATGTCCTAACTTATCCCCTTTACCAATTATAAAACACCACCATCTACCATCTACCTTTTTAAAGTTAGACCACACTAAGGAGCTTGCTTCTTCAATTCTTAATCCTAATAAATACAGTAGGCAAAACAATAAATTGGCACGCGCCTTGTATTTTTTAGCCTCAATGGTATCAATTGGTAATTCTTGTAAAACTTGCTGGACTGCCACCCACTCATCATTTTCTAACATTCTTGCAAACACATTGTATTTTTGGGCCTGTATACTCCCTATAATATTTTGAGTTTTTAAAAGTTTAACTGGGTTTTTATTTATATAATTGGCAGCTTCTAGAAATGAAAATAAAGATTGTAAGGCAGCAATTGCAGCAGCAATTGAGGTTTTAGATAGAGGCTTTGAAAATGGACGCCATCTATGATCATAGCGCTTTAGCTTCTTTTTATCCATGCACCAATCGTCACTGGGTGATTCTAAAAATTTAATATATTCTTGCAAGTCATCCAATAGTAATTCATTTAAATGCTTACCCTTAATAAAGCTTAGCCACAATAAAAAGCGAGTTGCATCTCGACTATATGAGCGAATGGTATGCTCATTATTAAACCTAGCTAACCATTTATAAACCGCCTGTAAATCATTACTTGCATCTATTAATGAATCATTTTTCTTAAAGTCTTTCAGGTTTATAAGCTGAGTTAGATCTAGCCTTAGCAGTCTATTTTCAATAATCATGCCAACACCTATCTGTAGCATAAATCTCATATCTAAAGCTATCGTAAATGGCGCCTCTTATTTTCCTATCACCTATCATCTTGCCAACTTTTTTCATGCCACATTTTTGTAAAACACTAAAAGATGCGATATTTCTTGTATCACAAGTGGCATAAATAACCAGCAACTCTAAATTTTTAAAACCAAATTCTATTAATGCCTTAGAAATCTCAGTTGCGTATCCTTGATTTTGAAAACGAGGATTTATTGCATATCCAATATTACCAACTCTGCTATCTTGAGTCTCTCGTTCTATATGCGCACCACCGATGAGCTCGTGAGTGGTTTTTAATATTATTGCCATTTCAAATTGAAATCTTGGGACAAATTTTGCTTTAGCTATCGATTCCTCTATGAATTTTCGGCTATGCGGTTCAGTATTTGGCCCCCAAAGCTCATATTGGGAAAAATCTGGAAGGCTGCCATATTCATGCACAGCAGCAAAGTCTGCTTCTTCAAAATTGCGTAAATATAAACGCTCTGATTCTAAAAATTTAGAGCTCATATCATTATGCTCCCAAAAGCATCATTCAAACTATGATTTAGCCACTTGGGAATTAATTCTTTTAAAGCTTCGGCCTTAAATGGAATATTAGCCAGCTCTGATAATGGCATCCATGCAAGCTCCATGCGCTTATCAAAATTAGATAATGGCATGCGCATATTTAAAGATTTAGATTCTACTTCAAATATAAAGCTATACTCATGATTATGGCACTTACAGCTTTCGCTATTTTCAAAAATATTCTCCAGACAACCAAGAAAACGCTTTATTATAATCTCACAACCAGTCTCCTCAATCATCTCGCGCTTTAGCGCATTTTGCGCGCTTTCACCATGCTCGATATGGCCGCCAGGTAAAAAGTAAAAATTCTCACGCATATCCAAAGTTTTATAAAGTAATATGTTGTCACCGTCTAATACTACAGCGCGAGCTAATATGTGGGTATTATCTTTATTCATTGACGATACTCTTGATCCATTGCTCTAAAGTGGCTCTCATATAATCCTCAAGTACTGAATTATCACATCTAAGAGAGATGATTTTCATAGTAGAATTTTTTTCAATATGCGCAGCCCCCACTATATTTACCCCATGCATTAAAACCAAATGGAAATCATTATCTGAAATCACTGGATTTTCAACCTGCAAGATTTTTTCGTAAGCCTGCCATTCCGCTGGCAAATTAGCTTGCACCATTGTTAGTCCCGAGAACTCTGATTTTTGCACTATCTCTTTAATAAGTGCATCTTTTAATTCAGTATATTTTTTTCTATCAGTTCCAAATTCAGCAGACAATTTGAATTTAAGTTCTGCATATTTTGCAACCATCTCTGGATGTGAGATTAGATATTTTTTAAATAAAAGGTGTTTTTGGATTTCCGGATTGCCATTTTCCCAGATATGTACGTGATGAGTACGCTGCGGCTCACCTTTATTATAAAATCTGCGAAAAGGCATGCCCATCTCACCCCTTGGGGTATACGCTAGAGCAATTAATTTACGATCATCTATCTTAGATAAATATTTAACTACTGGCATAATATCTATTATCGGTTTTGCAGCTAAGCCAGGGATAGAAGTTGAGCCTATATGGTGCACAGCAATGCAATTGTCGCCTAAGGCATTTTGTAATAACGCAGCTTCAGCCTTAAAAATTTGAGGCCAATTCATATCATACGGCACCACTTCCAATATTCTAGTCATACCATTCTCTCTATTTACTGTATTTAGCTCATTTATCATAGGGATATGAGTATTATCTTTACTCATCGAGTATCTCACTTTTAATTAGACGTGATGCTTCTTGCCTTTGCATGTCTTTTATTTTAATTTCACATCCAAGCAATTTATTAATAAATCGATGCATATGCGGATCTGCTCTTTCATATGGAATTTCATCAAGCCCAAACCATTTAATAGTGTAAAATTCATCAGTATCAAATTTATATTCGTGCCGATGATCCCCTCTAAGTACATACCAAAGACTTACATCGGTATGCCCAGCCGTTAGTCCTACCGTTATAGTTGAAGTTAAAAAAATAGGATCGGTGTATAAAAAATTGGCATTAATTCCTAGTTCTTCGAAGCATTCTCGCACAACTGTGTCTTTAGGATTTTCATCTATCTCAACATGACCACCTGATGGTAACCAAAGCCCAGCTTTTTTGTGATCAACGAGTAAAATTTTCGAGGCATTTTGGTCAAATAAGACAAAATAAGATACTAAGTGTTTGTCAGGAATATTTGGTTTTGCAATACGAAAAATTGGCACGCCGCTTTTAAGCCATGGAAGCGTGTCTTTAATATGATGATCCTCGAGCTCATCAATGGGCACCATATTCAAGATAATGTCGTAAATGGTATTGGCTACCGATTTTTGCTTTAACATAGTAATGGAAACACCCTCCTGCTAACTATTTCATTTATGCTCTAATTTTGGCTCTTTGCGTGGCTTTGACAATGGCCTTTGCGACTGCATCTTTTCAGAACGTAACTTTTTAAAATTACTAGCCCTATTCCGAGCATACTTTACACCGAACACCGATATGGCATAAGTGGAAGTCAAAGCAGCTGTTGTTCCAATTATATATTCTATAATTCGCATTAAAGGTGCATCCAATGTCCAATAAGCTATCAATACTAAACCCATTACAAGCACGCTAAATACTAAAAAAATTGTAAGCATTTCAGTATTGCTATTTAGTCTATCAAAAAAGGCCAACAGTTCATTTGCATATTTACCTATCTTTATCCATTCTGACATTTTGACGTCCTTGTCGAAAACCAAACATTGGCAATCATGCCATATGCTTTATAACCTATTGGCTCTTTGATCGAACCAATAGCCCTGTCGTCTCTAACGACTTTAATTTCTTAAGCTCTTTATCCTTAATAGCTAATTGCTCTGACAGCTCACGCATGGCAAGCTTGTTTTCAATTATCTTCTCATCAAAATGATGCCCTACTTCCTGTACCTTAGTTATGGCTTGCTCATTTATAGAGCGCAAATGCTCTGCCAACATTGCCATTGATTTATCAAATGATTCCTTAAGCTGCTGGTTGGCAGAGGTGAGATGGGTAATTGTTTCACGCTGCGCCAACTCTTTTTCAGAGAGTCTTGCCTCCAGCTCTAAAACCCTAGCCTCTAACTTTGCATTTTGGACACTTTGGCTGGCCGCCAGTTGCCTGGAATTCAATAATTCGGCGCTTAAATTTTCGCAAATTTTTAGTTGATCAGCTAATTTAGCCTGTAACTTGACCGGATTTAGATTGGCGCTTGGAGCACCCAATTCTTTCCACTCGTTTAGGTATTTTAGAACGGTAGTTTTAGATCCCATGCCCAAATGGTTACGCACTGAATCGGCGGTTACCTTTTCGCCTTTTTTCTGTAACAAGGCGGCAGCTTTGAATACTATATCGCGTGAAATTTTAGCTTCGGCCACAATCCTTAGAATTCCTTATATTTAAGCACATTTATACTATAGCTTCATACTACAGTATGATCAAGTATGGTGCAGCTGCCCCTATCTACTTCAAATAATATCCATTATCGGAAATGCATAAATCTAAATGTAACAGGAGATTTTCCCTTAGAAATCAAATGGTTAAGATGGATTTTGTGAATAAAAAGGATAAAATTAGGGGCACTGTTGCAAAAATTTGATTTAAGCAAAATGATTTTCCATCAAGATCTTGC
>ERZ724508.1141-NODE-1141-length-16657-cov-8.563306_pt1 | contig 16657 bp, 14 predicted proteins | sample MGYA00376041_ERZ724508 | MGnify/ENA primary metagenome ERZ724508 (study PRJEB28724, sample SAMN07190887) | wastewater metagenome | isolation source: effluent of sewage treatment plant in Hong Hong | place: USA: Christiansburg, Virginia | collected 2016-03-01 ...
TCCACGCCGTTGGCAACACATCCGATTCCTGCCGCGCAGGGGTGAGCGTCATGAGCTGGGTTTCCTCCCCGCGTGACACGGTGATTTGCTGCACCTGCTCCTCTTGCTGCTTACCGAATAAGCGCTGGCTGAATTGCAACCTTTGCACATCGGGGGCATTCAGTGGCACGGCAAAGCGCCCCAGCACCAAAACCTGATTCGAGCCGCCGTGTGGATTGTTATCCGGCGGCACGGTGTTGAGCATGATGCCTTCGAGCGGGTAAACACCCGCCTCGCTGCGCAGCGATACGCCTTGCTGCACCTGTGCGTGAAGGCGGGGCGCGTTGTGGCGCAATTCATCCAGCGTGAAAAGGCCATCGCCGTTATCGTCAATGCCATCAAACGCCGAAACCGGCAGCGATAGCACCATGTACGCGCCGCTATCGACAAGGTTCAACGTACCGCGCTGCGCCATCACCAAGTGGGCGTGGCAGGGTATAGCCAACCCTAGCCACAGCAATAGCAATAGCAGCCACCCCATGCCCCGCCCGTAATTCATAGCTCACCTCTCATAGTTTGCCTTTAACGCAGCGTTGCAGGTAAGGGTAGCTATCGGTAGCGTAGTAGTGGTATGTGCCTTGTGGAAACTCGGGGGTTACGCCGGTGCGACCGTTGCATTCGTCCAAATCACCTGAACCTGCCACGTATTCATAATCTTGCGAGAATGTTCCCATTGGGTAGGTGGTGGTGGAGGGGCGATTGGTATCGGCAGTCTTTTTGACTTGATAGCTACCCTTCACCACTTTGATAGCCGAAGTTGCACTGGTCGCGGTGGTGTAACCGTAACGGGCATAAATCGGGAAACCATCGCTCGCCCAGCCGATTAAGGTCATGGCTTGGCCTTTATTCAACTTGGTCACATACGATTCGGGGATGCCGTGGTAATGGTACATACCACCGGGTTGGACGTGGGCGTTATTGGTATCCGTGCCGAATTTGAAAGAACTTTGTCCCAAGGCCTCGATATTCCATGCACCGGTACCGCGTGCGACATCGCAATTCGTTCCGGTGTTATCGCAAGTGCCAGCGGTGGCGGGGTCGATTTTTACGCCGTTCAGTGCATAACCCATTGCCAAAGCGGGGCCGGTGCGTCCCGTGATGCTGGTGGTGAGCGTAGGATTCAACGCCAGTGTTGCCGATACGCTTTGCGCGGAAATCGCATTCGGATTATTGGCGTTCGGGAATGTTCCCACCGTGTGGTCGGGCAAACCATTGGCACTCAACATCCGGCTGGTGGTATTGCACGACCATGCAGCGGTAGAAGTAGCATTCACCGAGGTGGAGCTATTGAAAACACTGTTTTTGTAATCGCACAACACGCCAGCCGTACCCGTGGTGGAACCAGTAGTAGTGCCAGTAGTCGTACCCGTGGTTGTACCTGTGCCCGTGGTTGATGTAGCCGTCCAGCACACGCTATCGCAGAAGGTTTTATTGCTTTCGTCTAACGAGAGGAAACGATACCACTGAGAATTAACCGCATACCATAAGCTACCCTGAAAAGTTGCCAGACCCGTTCCACCGGCTTGGGAATACGTGCGGAAGTAAGCGGTATCGCTACCAATCGCCGCCGTTTGGGTGGTGCTAGACGGGGAAAAGTATTGGGGATACTTTTGTTCAATGCGCGACAGTAGCGTACTGGCTTGCTCTTGGCTCGGTGTGAGGCATGCTGCACCCGTGCTGCATGAAGTGGTTGCAGCATTGCCGTAAAAGGTCGCTAGCAGCGAGCCAGAGGCTACGGCAATCAGTGAAAGAAAGTGGGGGGGTTTGCGTAACATGCGTTTGTCTCCTTGAGCGAGGAATGAAGCTGAAACCGCATGGTAATCGCATATCAAGAAGAAGGTGTCGCCAGATTTTGGGCATCTTTCATGCGCCTTTTAGTTCGGTACATCAACTCATCGGCACGGCCGATAATTTCATCGGAAGAAGTGTATTCATCCGGCCCCGTCTGGGCAAAACCAATGCTGACCGTTAAATGGGCGATTTGCTCTTGCAGGAGTTGTAATAAACGCCCTTCCCACTGCTTGGCATCGGCGAGGGTGCAATTCTCCATAATGACGCAAAACTCATCCCCGCCGTAGCGGAAGCAGTGATCTTCCAACCGTGAAACAGCTTTCAATGCGTTGGCAACGATTTTCAGAATTTCATCGCCGTGCTGATGGCCTTTGGTATCGTTGATCACCTTGAAATCATTGATGTCCATGTAGGCAAACGTGACGGCTTCTTTGCGGCGTTGTGCGGCGCGGATAGAACGAACGAGCGTTTCATTCAAGTGCCGTACATTCAGCAACCCCGTGAGCGGGTCGGTTTTGGACAACACTTCAAGCTGCATGGTACGCTCCATCACCTTTTCTTCCAAGACGCGGGCATAGGTTTCGAGCTTTGATTTGGACACTTCAATTTCCGACACCATGCTACGGATGTAGGTATCGAAGACCAACGACACATCAAACATCAATAACTTTTGAAATGACGATGCGGTGGCGATTCGCTCGGCATCGCTGGGTAATTCTTGGTAAATCAGTTCCCGCAGCAGTTGCCTGAGCGTGTACACGGCAGCCAAATAAAGCTGGGGTTCGACCCCAATCCGCTTATGCACCAAGCCGATGCGCAGGCGATTATTGACATACTCCATGTCATAGTAGCCGCTGAATAAATCCAAAATGTACCGATGCTGGGCTGTTTTGAGCCGCGCCAGTGTGTCCGAATCGCCAATCAAGACGGCAATATCGGGGACTGAAGTTTGCATCTCGTAAAACCGCTCGACGAGTGCGCCAATTTTGTTTTCCAGATACGGTTTAGCGTTCTTGAGGATGGTTTCGTCTTCTTTGGTGAAAAAAAGCAGTTCTTTGCGGTTGGTGATAGCAAAGTCGGTAATCCGCATTTGCTCCAGTAGTGATTGATCCGTTTTTTTCATTGCGCCTTCTCCGAATTCTCTGAAAAAATCGATTCAATCGTAGCATGGCTTACTGTCATGCTTTGCTACCAAGGCAGCATACGGCGCAGGGTGTTATCTTGCAAGAAATAGTGGTGAAACAGTGCCGCCACCGCATGAACGCCAATCAAAACGTAGCCCAGCTCACCCACGGTTTCATGCACTTCTTCGATATTCTTTGCCAACGCTTTATTGGGTTCAATCAAGGCGGGTAGTTCTAAACCGAAGAAGGGGATGGGTTTGCCTTCTCCGCTCAAAATCATCCAGCCTGCAATCGGCATGGCAATCATCAAACCATAGAGTGCTAAATGCCCTAATTTGGCAGCAAGGTGAACCCATGTGGATGGTTCGGGCTGAATCGGTGGCACAGGAAAGAGCATCCGCAGCCCAATTCGCACCCACACCAGCGCAAAGACCAGCAAACCCAGCATAAAGTGCGTTTGCTTCAAGCCATTGCGCATGGCAGTGCCTTTTTCGTACAGCTCACGCAGGGTGATGCTGCCGTAAACGGCAATCAACAAAATCACCATCAACCAATGCAGAAGGATGGTCAGAGAATGGTAGCGAGAAGAATTGGTAGGGGACATGACAGTATTTTTCATGCCGCCCAGTGTAGGAATAGCGGATTAGCGAACGCTTAAAAACCGGCTTTTCCCCAACTGCAACAATCCATCAAAAATCAGGTTATCAACCAGCTCAAACGGTGTGGACATACTGGGAGCCATCTTCCACCCCGCACCACCCGCCATCAAGCACAATGGATCGGCTTGGCAATGCGTGCGCAGATGTTGCACCATGCGTTCAATCGCTCCGGCAATGGCATACGTTCCACCGCTGGTGAGTGCATCGCTGGTATTGGTGGGAAAGAGGCAGACATTGCCGGTCGGAACATGCAGCCCCGCCGTCCCCGATTCCAACGCCCGCAGCATGATGCCGTGTCCGGGCAAAATCAAACCGCCCAGAAATTGACCGCTGGCATCAATCGCTTCCACGGTCACCGCCGTGCCAACCATCACCACCACCACCGGACGCGGTGCGCCCTGTGCCAACATGTGGTGGTATGCGCCGATCATGGCCACCCAGCGGTCAGACCCTAAACGCATGGGATGATCGTAGCCATTGCGCAATCCGGCTTCGGCCTCAGTAGCGCACACCCATTGCGGATGCACATCCCACAATTCCATTTGTTCTTGGGCGCGGTGTTTAATGGCATCTGCTGCGACGGCGCAGCCCAAAATATACTGGGGTGCTGGGAGTTTGCTCCATGCACTGTCCGCGAGCTTGTCGATGTTTTCTAAAAATTCAGCGCCTTGTGCCAATAGGCGTGCGTGGGGATGCGGAGCGTCATAACACGCCCACTTCAAGCGCGTATTGCCAATGTCGATAGCAAGAAAAGTCATATAAAAAAAGATAGTGATTGCGGACAATTCGATGGTTTTACTTTTTCGATTTTTTCACAACTCCAGAGGGAAGGAGCATCATGAATCTCCAAATTACCCACACCACCCATTACCGCTACACCCCCGTGGTGGAAACAGCGCAGCATATCGCCTACCTGCGCCCCATCAACCACGCCGGACAAACACTGAAAAGCCATACGTTCAAGGTAAATCCTGCACCGTCCTCTCTACGCCATGCTGCCGATGTGTATGGCAATACGCGCAGTTCTTTTGCCTTGCAAGTCCCGCACGAGGTGCTGGTGGTCGAGGCGCACAGCACCCTCGTCACCCACCCCAGCCCGCCCGTTGTCAGCCAGATGCGGTGGGAGAGCGTGCGCGATCGCTTTGGCTACCAAGCAGGGTGGGCATTCGATGCCGCCTCGGAATTTGTTTTCGCCTCCCCCTTCGTGCCGCGCCGCGCCGAGTTTGCCGAGTTTGCCCGTGCGGATTTTGGGGCGGGTGCTGTGTTTTTAGAGGCTGCTATCGCCCTCATGGATCGCATTCACCACGAGTTTATTTACGAAAGTTATAGCACCCAAATCAACACACCCGCCCTGCAAGCATTGGCGCAACGCAAAGGCGTGTGCCAAGATTTTGCGCATATTTTGATCGCCTGCCTGCGCACGCTGGGGTTGCCAGCGCGGTACGTGAGTGGCTATTTGCTCACCGAACCACCACCCGGTCAAGAAAAGTTGATTGGTAGCGATGCCTCACACGCATGGGTCAGCATTTATTTGCCGGATTTACCCGAAGGGCAACGCTGGGTCGATTTAGACCCCACCAACAACCGCTGGGGCTGGTTTTCCCCGGGGGATGATTACATCACCGTTGCCACCGGACGCGATTTTGGCGATGTTTCCCCCCTGCGCGGTGTGATTCATGGCGGAGCCAGCCATGTACTCACCGTAGGCGTTACGGTGATGCCGTCTTAACCAAATTCGTCCGCCCCTCGGCAATATCTGTTAATTCGGTGGGTTGCAGCAGGCGCAGTGCATTGCCGTCACGTTCCAGCACTTTGTGCAGAAATAGCACCTGAAACGAGCGTGTCACCGTTTCGCGGCTGGCGTTAATCATGATGGCCAGCTCTTGGTGCGTGGGCGATTGGTCGATTTCAATGCAGCCATTCACCACCTGTTGCGGCAGTTGTAACAACAATACACACAACCGCTGAAACGGATTGGGCAGGCTCAACAAGGTGCGCTGCCCCATCACCAGCCGCACCCGTTTCGCCAGCCGCAGCATCACCGCTTGCGCCAGACTGGGGGTGTGCAGGATCAATTCTTTGGCGGTGGCGGCATCCAAAAAAGCGACCGTGGATTTCGCTGCCGCCACCACAAACTCGGCGGGCGGCTTTTCATCAACGAGCGAGAGTTCACCGAAATAATCCCCCGGATCGACAAAATACAGCCCCACGCTGCGCCCGTCCACCGTGAAGTCCACGCCTTGCAAACGCCCATCCACCAAGAAACCCAATTCCTGCGCAGGCTTGTCTTTGGACATGACCATCGCCCGCCGTGCAAATGAATGCAGCGTCATACGCGCGGAAAGCGAGGCCTTCACCTCAGCGGGTAAAGGCTGCAAAAGCGGAAACTGCGAGAGAAGTTGAAGCGATACAGGCATTCGGTACAGTTTAACGATTTCACACACCGCCTTAACACACCTTTGAGATGGCGTTTATCTGGCACGCCCTATGCTTAGGGTTTACCATGATTTAACTACAAGGTGTAAAAAAATGCGACTATTGAAACAAATGAAACGGGCAATGCTTTGCACCCTGTGGATTGTTTTAGGCGGTTTTCATTTTGGTGCAATGGCACAAGGTAGTGCATCTGCACCCGTTGCAGCACTTGCCAAGAACAGCATCAACAGTGCCGACACCGCATGGATGATGTTCTGCACTGCTTTGGTGCTTATGATGACCTTACCCGGTATTGCTCTGTTTTACGGGGGCATGATTCGGCGCAAAAACGTGATCAACACCTTCGCCAGCGTGGTGGCTGTGGCGACGGTGGTGACTTTGGTTTGGTTTGCGGTGGGGTATTCCTTGGCTTTTACACCGGGCAATCGCTTTTTGGGTAGCACGGAACGCATGTGGTTCAGCAGTTTGGAATACGTCAAAGATACGGGATTTGTGGCGGTGAGTTACATCGCTCCCAATCTGCCGGAATCGGTGTTTTCGATGTTCCACCTGAGTTTTGCGATCATTACCGCCGCACTGATTGTGGGTGCTGTGGTAGAGCGGATGAAGTTTTCTGCACTGTTATGGTTTATCGGCTTGTGGTCGATCGTGGTGTATGCCCCGATCGCCCATTGGGTATGGGAACCCAGCGGATGGTTGGCGCAAATGGGGGTTTTGGATTTTGCCGGTGGTTCGGTCGTGCATATCAACGCGGGGGTGACGGGTTTGATGTGTGCGTATGCCTTGGGTTCACGCCAAGGGTATGGACGTGAGCCTTTTCAACCGTTTAACTTGGGTCTGACCATGGCGGGAACGGGTTTACTGTGGATCGGCTGGTTTGGTTTCAACGCGGGTTCAACTTTTGCAGCGGATGGACGTGCTGGGCTGGCTATGGCAGTGACCCAAATTGCCGCCGCCGGTGGTGCATTTGCTTGGATGATGTGTGAATGGGTGGTGCGTCGCCATCCTTCGCTGCTGGGGTTGTGTTCGGGAGCCATCTCAGGCTTGGTAGCGATTACACCCGCAGCGGGTTTTGTCAGCCCCCTATCAGCACTGGTGATTGGGCTGGTTGCGGGGGTGGTCTGTTACTGGGGTGCGACGGGTCTCAAACGCACGCTCCATGCCGATGACTCCTTGGACGTATTTGGGGTACACGGTATCGGCGGCATCGTGGGTTCGTTGCTCACGGGATTTTTGGCGAGCAAGAGCATCGGCGGTGTCCAAGGGCAACCCATGGTGCAGTTGGCAGGTGTGGTGTTTGTGGTGCTGTACAGCGGCGTGATGAGTGCCATTCTGTTGTGGGTGGTCAAACTCATGGTGGGTTTGCGGGTCGATGAAACCACCGAACAAAACGGTCTCGATATTTCGTTACACCGCGAGCAACTGGGTACGTAAAACGCGGTTCTTTGGGGGAAAATCATGTCAATCAGTGAAAAAATGGCCTTGGCTGCCCGTATGCACGTCATGCTATTCCGTAAAACAGGGCGCGTGACCGATACCGAATGGATGGCACGCAACCACGAATATGCCGAAGAAATCATCCGTTTTGCCTTCGACTATGCCGAACGAGAACATCACGATGATTTGGCAGAACTGGCGCAGAAAATGGCCAACGTGATGCAATCCTCGCGTGCGCAAGCCACTTACCGCCCTTCTTATGCCCATTCTGATTTGCAATCGGGTCTGCGCCACGAGGCAGCGAACCCCATGCGCTACATAGGTGGTATTCGCTAAATACACCACGACATGTGATCCCACGCACAGCAAAAAACCACTGCGAGTGCCACAATCCTCCTCATCATGGCGGGAGTGGAAAAATGGCATACCAAATGGCATATCAAAAGTGGATGAAGGGTGTAGTGGGCGCGGCAGTCGCGTGGGGTGGCCTGTTGAATGCAGTGGCATGGGCGCAAGAATCCCCCGTAGTCGGCGAGATGACTTTGGTCATCGGACAGGTTAAGCTGCTGGGCGCGGACGGGGTTGCGCGTTCGGTACAGCGCGGTGCTTCGGTACGGGTCGGTGACCGCATTGAAACGCAAGCGGGTGGGCATTTGCATCTGCGTTTTGTGGATGGGGGACGCTTGAGCATTCGCCCTGCCAGTGTCTTGCAAATTGAAGATTACAGCCATTCCACCCAGCAGCCACAATTGGGTGCGATTAAATTCCGCTTGGATGAAGGTGTAGTCCGCTCCATTACGGGAACATGGGGGGAAGCAGCGCGGGATCGTTTCCGCCTGAATACACCCGTCGCCGCTATCGGGGTCAAGGGAACGGATTTTGTGGTGCGGGCGGAGGGGAGTCAAACCTTGGCATCGGTCTACACGGGCGCGATTACCTTGACTCCGATGGATAGCGGTTGTTTTGCCAGTGTAGGGCCTTGTATCAATGGGCGGGAAAAACTCCTATCCGAAGACATGAAAGGCCAGATGATTGAATTAAACCGCCAGCAGCCCACACCCCAAATTGTTCCGCTGGTGGACTTGTTGGCACGGAGCAGCGTGCGTTCCACGCCCCCCCCGAATACCACCACGGTTGCCGTTGCCCCTTCCACCACCGTGGTATCCGATAGCCGTGCTGCCACGGTGGTCACGGCTTCCATTCAATCGCTGGCGGCTGCACCCGAAAGCCCAATTGAACCACCAGCCCCGCCCCCCGTGCCGGAACCGGTGGTCGTAGCACCCACGCCGGTAGTGGTTGCGCCACCCGTTGAAATACCACAACCCACGGTGACCGAAACGCCTGTTATAGCACTCCCCGTCGCTCCGGTGACTCCACCGCAAGTGCGGCAATTAAGCTGGGGACGGATGCCGTGGATCGAAAAAATGGATGCCGATACCTTCACCAAAAACTGGAACGATGCCATGGCCAGCGGTGACGAGCGTGTCTTGGGGGTTGGGATTGGAACGTATAACCTCTTTCGCGCACCGTCTGCTGCGGGTACGGTACTGGCAAGCAGTGATGTGCGAGCCGATTTTCGTTTAGCCCATTCCACGGTGCAGGTGATACGGGAGGTTGGACGGATTATTGAACCCGTCAACGTAACGGGCGGCACGTTGAGCGTGGATTTTGCCCGCTCGACCTTCGCCACCCAGTTGAGTTTGCACAATGCGGCGATTGGGGCGGAAAGCATCACCGCTTCGGGTAATGTGCAATCCAATGGTGTACTCCAACCCCTCAATTCCAACGCCACCGTGACGGGTGCGCTCACACTGGATGGCAAAGAAGCCGGATATACCTTTAGCAAATCTATTTACACTGGATTGCTGTACGGTGCAACGCTTTGGGGACGTTAATGGCGTGGCTGTATGGTGGGGAGCGGCGGCTGGGCGTGGTCGGGTGGAGCGTGTTGCTGTCCGTTCTGATCGCTGCATTGTTGAACACGTTGGCGGCATCTTGGTTCACGGCGTTGGAAGAGCGTGTGGGGGATTGGATATGGCATTCCAGCGCCCGCCAATCGGAGGAGCGGCGCGTCATTATTGTGGATATTGATGAGCGCAGTTTGGCAGAAGTCGGGGCGTGGCCTTGGTCGCGTGCCACCCAAGCCAAGCTGATACAAGCCTTGGCAGGCGCGGGCGTGCGGGAACAGATTTTCGATGTGGTGTTTGCCGACCCACAGCCCGATGATGCAATTCTCGCGCAGGCGATTCAAAAGCACCGTCCCGTCTTGTCGCAGATTTTTGCATTGGATAAAAACGCACCCACCAGCGGCAAGCCCGCTGCACCGTTGGATTGGACAAGCTGCCCCTCCCCATTCGAGCAAGCGCAAGGCTACATCGCCAATGCGGGCAGTGTGCTGGCATCTCCTTCTCCGGCGAACCCTTTGGTCGTGGGACACATCACCCCGCGCGTGGCATCGGACGGCGTGTTGCGCCATGTTCCAGCTATTGTGTGCTGGGAAAATCGCGCCTATCCCGCTTTGGCATTGGCAACTTTGATGCAAGCCACGGGGGAGAAAAACCTCAGCATTGAACGCGGCGGTTGGTGGGAAGCTCCGTGGATGCTCACGGGTTCGCAGCAAATGGTCGGCAAAATTCCGCTGGACGAACGGGGTGATTTGCGCATTCCGTGGCGTTTGCATCCGCATAGTTTTATCAGCCTCTCGGCGGCGGACGTGTTGAATGGACGGATGCACCAAAGCCTTCCCGCCGATATTCTTTCCGGTGCGTGGGTGCTGGTGGGAAGCAGCGCGTTTGGTTTAAAAGACAGCATTGCCACGCCGTTTTCGGGGGTTGAAGCAGGGGTGTTGGCGCACGCCGAGCTGATGGCGGCCCTAGTCGATAACAACACCCCTTACACGCCCCGCATCGCACCGTATTTGGAAGTGCTGGCAGCATTGTGTGGTGCAGCAGTTTTGGTGCTGCTGTTGAAGTGGCGGCTGCTGCGTTTTCCAGCGCCTTTGTTGCCCTTGGCGGCACTGGGCTGGAGCGGCTTGTTGGTGCTGCTTCATGCCCTGCTGTTGGTTTCCACGGGGGTGTGGATCGCGTGGGTGAATGCGGTGCTTTTCACGGTGCTACTGGGCGCGTCGATGGGGATTTTGGCGCACATCACCAGCCGCTGGGATCGGGATCGGCTCTACAGCCATTTATCCAGCTATTTGCCGGCTCCGGTGGCGGCGGCGTTGGCACTGCAATCGCCTTCGGGGGCGATTAAAGCCCGTATCGAACAGGTGAGCGTGCTATTTGCCGATATTCGCAATTTTTCCGCCTACTGCGAAACCCGTCCCCCTGAAGAAACGGCGGCGGTGCTGCATAGCTTCTTCTCGGTGGCGACACGCATTGTGGAGGAGCAGGGTGGAATCATCGAATCCTTCCAAGGAGATGCGGTTTTTGCGGTGTGGAATAGTGGCAATGCGCCCAATCATTCCCTGCACGCGCTGCAAGCTGCCATCAATTTGCAAGTGGCGATGGACGATGTTCTGCCCGATCCCGCACCTGCGGGGTTGGAACCGCTGAGTTTGGGCATCGGGGTGGAAACGGGGCCGGCGATGGCGGGATCGTTCGGCCCTGCGAATCGGCGCACGCACATGGTGATGGGGCGAACGGTTACCATTGCCAGTCGTCTGGTTGAAATGACAGCCGATTTAGCCCATCCGATTCTGGTGGGTGAGGGGCTGGCAGGTCATATCGGCGGGGCGGGTTTGGAATCTATGGGTACATTTTTACTTGATGGAATGCGAACCCCACATCATATTTACGCCTATCCGCTTGTTCGTGCGCCCCATATTTATTAGAAAACATACCGCTGCCCTTGCCACTGCGACCGTGCTGAATGCGACTCTTCTAGCAGCATTCGATGCAGGTGCTGCTTGTGTTGTCCCTCCTTTTTCTACGCCAGTGGAAGCGCAGTTGCAGTACTTGCCGCAGTGCCAGCACGATCCGGTTTATCTGGCTCAAATTGGGCGGCTACTCAATGCACAGAAGCGTTATGGCGAAGCACTGGATCATTTGGAACGCGCTTTGATGTTCGATTCCGAATCGGCTGAAATTCAACTGGATTACGCCCTTGCATTGGCAGGAGAGGGGGATTGGCTTTCAGCCGTCGCGCTGTTGGATACGTTGCTGGCGCAAACGGCGCTCCCCGCTTCGATACGGCTGGCGGTGCAACAGGCCAAAGATCGCGGGACGATGCCGTCCACCCCCCCCACACTGACCGCATCTACCTTGCGTTTCAGCGCCCAGTTGCGGGCGGGGACGGATAACAATTTATTGGGATCGCCGCGCTTGGATCAGCTCACTATCAGCTTGCCCAACGAAGTGCTGGCCCTGCCGCTGGATGGTACGATGCAGCCCCGTTCTGGCGCATACCACCGCACCGATGCCCGCGTGGAATGGGGCTTTGGCAAAACCGCCCACGGGGTTTGGGAACTCAGTGCGAATATGTCGCAGCGCCGTAGCCCCGATGTGCCGGAAGCCGATTCACACCAAGACGACTTCAGCTTGGAATACGCCCCCCATTCGCAACCCGATCACCCTTTAGCCCCCTATGTCTTCCTGACGCGCAGCACCTTCAATGCCGTGCGGGGAACACAATTCACCCAATGGGGCATCGGCGGTGGCGTGCAGACTCCGATCGGCGAATGCAGCCTACGCTGGGGCGGCGAATGGCAGGATCGCAGTATCGTGAGCAACCCCTTGCTCTCTGGTCTGTATGCGGGTACGAGTGTGTCGTGGCGGTGCAATAAGCATTGGCAGTGGGCGTTCAAAGTGGGCAAAGATCGTCCCTTGAACCCGGAACGCCCGGGGGGGCTGCAACATATCGCCAGTTTGCGCGGTCTTTTTTTGAAGGGCAACTGGTTGTGGGATAACGAATTCAGCCACACCCACGACAGCACCGGTTACAGCCCTTTGCTGGATTACGATGCCGCACGTTCCACCAACCGTTTCAGCACGCGTTTGGAATACCACATACCGATAGGCGCGCACTGGTTAGCCGCCTTGGGGGTGGAATGGTCGCGGCAGGATTCCAATCTTGCCTTGTTTCAAGTACAAAACTGGGGAACGTATGCCAGTCTTCGCTGGGTTTGGTAAATTTTCGTCGGTGGTGTCGATCCTGCTTGCAGGGTGTGCTACGTCTAACGAGGGGGCGCAACAACCCGAAGGAGCCAGCGCGATTGTCGAAAAAATCGGACGGGCAACCCAAACCCATGCCGTAGCCGCAGCCAACCCCCTCGCCACGCAAGCGGGTTTGCAAATGCTGCAAGCGGGCGGCAGTGCGGTGGATGCGGCGATTGCCGTTCAAATGGTGCTGACGCTGGTCGAGCCACAAAGCAGTGGCATCGGCGGTGGCGCGTTTTTGGTGCATTTTGATGGCAAGCGCGTGCAAGCCTTTGACGGGCGTGAAACCGCTCCCGCTTCCGCCACGCCCGATTTGTTTTTGCAACCCGATTCCGATGCCAATGGCGTTCTCGTCCCCATGCCGTTCAAAGATGCGGTGGTGAGTGGGCGTTCGATTGGGGTTTTGGGGGTCTTGCCGATGCTGGAATTGGCGCATCGGCAACACGGTCGTTTACCGTGGGCGCGGTTGATTCAACCCGCTATTGAACTGGCACACAACGGTTTTCCCGTCAGCGAACGCATGGCGACCTTATTAGCCAACGAAACTGCATTGCGCAACAATCCCACCGCCCGTGCCTATTTCTTCGATGCCGATGGCAAGCCGTGGAAGCAAGGGCATATTCTGAAAAATCCCGAACTTGCTGCCGTTTTTCAAGCCATTGCCGAAAAGGGCGCAGCCGCTTTGACCCACGGCGCAATCGCGCAAGCCATTGTGCGCACCGCTCCCCGCCTCACGCTCCATGATTTGCAAAATTACCGTGCCTTGGAGCGTGATCCGTTGTGCTTTGATTACCGTTCTCGGCAAGCGTACCGTATCTGCGGAATGCCGCCACCCAGTTCTGGCACGATGGCGATTCAGCAGATTTTGGAAAGTTTGTCACGCACGAACCAACACACCAATCAGCACACCAACCCAATCACCTTGAATGCCGATTGGTTGCACGAATACGCCCAAGCCTCGCGCCGTGCTTTTGCCTACCGCGCCCAGTATGTGGCAGACCCTGCGTTTATGCCCACCAATCCGATCCACACCAGCTATGCCCCGATGCCCGATCAGCCGGAATATGGCACATCGCATATCTCGGTAGTCGATGCGCGGGGCAATGCCTTGGCGATGACCACTTCCATTGAAGACGCTTGGGGTTCGCGCCACATGGTGAATCGGGGCGTGGGTTTAACGGGGGGATTTTTGCTGAATAACCAGTTGACCGATTTCAGCTTCACGCCCACGGACGCATCCGGTAAACCCATCGCCAACCGCGTGGAGGCGGGAAAACGTCCGCGCTCGTCCATGTCGCCGACCTTGGTATTGGATCAACCCAGTGGACAATTTTTGCTGACGGCGGGCAGTCCGGGTGGCGCGTTCATCATCCATTTCACCGCGAAGACGCTGATCGGGGTGCTGGACTGGGGGCTGAATGTGCAAGAGGCGATTAACCTTCCCAACTTTGGCATCCTCAGCGGTGCGAAAGATGCCACGCTGTGGTTAGAACACAATCGCTTTGACCACGCCACCGTGCAAGCCCTCGAAGCACGCGGCAACAAAGTGCAATCCATCGCGCTGCCCAGCGGTATCCAAGCGATTCAACGCACCAAGGACGGCAATGGCGGCTATTTGGGCGGCGCAGACCCACGGCGTGAAGGCATTGTCATGGGGGATTGATTAGATTGTTCCAGGAGGATTCTGATTCGCTGCCGCCCGCAGCTTATCTTTCTTGCTGGGTCGCTTGCCTTTGATTCCACCGTTGTCATCGGCGACTAGCACGCGCGGCGTGGGTTTATCTTGGGGTTCAAAGCCCGTGATTTGTTCTAACGGTAAATTCAACTGGTGGCGTTTTTGGATGATTGCAAAGTGCGATTGCTCATCCGCTGTCACGAAACTGATCGCCATCCCCGCTTCCCCCGCGCGACCAGTACGACCAATGCGGTGCGTGTAGTCCACCGCGCTGCGGGGCAAATCATAATTCACCACGATGGGCAGTTTGGCGATGTCGATGCCGCGTGCGGCTAAATCGGTGGTGATGAGAACTTCCCATTGCTCGTCTTTGAATTGCGTCAACACTTCTTTCCGCGCCCCTTGGCTGAGTTTGCCGTGAAAAGCCGTGGCATAGATTCCGGTTTTGTAGAGCTTTTCTGCCACCATTTCTGCCGCGTATTGGGTGGCGACAAAAACCAGCATCCGTTGCCCTTGGTGTTCGGTGACCAACTGGCGCAACAACTGGGTGCGGCGTTTGGCATCGACCGCAATCGCCCGTTGCACGATTTGGGCGGGTGGGGGCGCGGAAGAATCGGCATCGGATTCAATATGGATATTGACCGGATTGCGCAAAAGCCGCTGCGCCAAGCCGCTCACTTCAGGCGGGAAGGTGGCGGAAAACAGCAGGGTTTGGCGGCTGGGTGGTAGCAGGGTGAGAATCTGCGCGAGTTCTTCGGCGAAACCCAAATCCAATAAACGATCGGCTTCGTCCAACACCAAAAACCGCACGGTAGCGAGTTGGATCGCGTTATTGCGCACCAAATCGAGCAAACGCCCCGGCGTTCCAATCAGCACATCCGCCCCGCCCCGCAGTGCCATCATCTGCGGATTGATGGACACGCCCCCCGTTACCACGCACACTTTTCCTTGTTGGAGGGATTGCATCACCTCACCGACTTGCACCGCCAATTCCCGCGTGGGAACCAGAATCAGCGAACGAATCGCCCGTCCATAACCATGCCGGTTATCGGGTGGCAAGGTGTGCAAGCGTTGCAGCAGCGGCAGCGCGAATGCCAGCGTTTTACCGGAGCCGGTTTGGGCTTGTGCTAGCACGTCACGCCCCTGCAAAATCGGCGCAATGGCTTGGGATTGAATGGGCGTGGGCACTGTCAAACCCAGTTGGGCGACGGCATGGCACAGGGCGGGAGAAAGTCCGAGGGTAGAAAATAACATGGCAGGATGATACCCCTCCCCTGACGCTACACTCTCTCGCTGTTCAATTCAAGGGGTGCATGGCGTAGCGTGGATAAATTCAAACAACTGGAATCCTTCGTCTCGGTCGTGACGCGCGGCAGCTTGACGGCGGCGGCATTGGCGGAAGGCGTTGCGCCCGCCATTATGGGGCGCAGGTTGGACGCGCTGGAGGAGCGGCTGGGCGTGAAACTGCTGTTGCGCACCACGCGCCGCATCACCCTCACGCACGAGGGTAGTGCATTTTTGGAAAACTGCCAGCGCCTGCTCGCCGATTTAGCCGATGCCGAAGCGAGCGTGAGCGTCGGCGGAGTCAAAGCCAGCGGGCATCTGCGCATCACGGCTCCGGCGGGGTTTGGTCGGCGGCATATTGCGCCGCTGGTTCCGCGTTTTCGAGAATTGCATCCCGAAGTCACCATTTCGTTGAATTTAAGCGACCGCATTGTCGATATGGTCGGCGAAGGCTACGATTGCGCCGTGCGCGTGGGCGATATGCCCGATTCTTCGCTGGTGAGCGTGCGGCTTTCCGACAATCGGCGGCTGTGCGTGGCATCTCCGGCGTATTTGGCACGGCATGGCAAGCCGCGCGTGCCGCAGGATTTGGCGAAGTTCGATTGCTTGATGCTGTCCAGCGAAGCCTCGCAAACACGCGGCTGGGCGTTTTGCCCCGATACCAGCCAGCCGCACGAGGTGCGCTACTTTCGCCCCACGGGTGCGCTCGATTGCTCCGATGGTCAGGTGCTGCACGATTGGTGCTTGGCGGGCTATGGCATCGCGTGGCGCAGCTTGTGGGAGGTTGAATCGGAAATCGCCGCCAGACGTTTAACAGTAGTGTTAGACGAATTCGCCGCCCCCCCGAATGGCATCTACGCCGTATTCCCGCAACGCAAACACCTGCCGCTGCGCGTGCGACTGTGGATCGAATATCTGAAACAGTATTTTCAAGATAAGCGGCGGTTTTAGGGCGGTGCAGGTTTTACCTTTCCATGAAAATGTGTGCCGGATAATGCAATGATGAAACACTTTAACAACGCTGGCCCCTGCATTGAGGGCGACCATTTCATGATC
>ERZ724508.1144-NODE-1144-length-16611-cov-4.954760_pt1 | contig 16611 bp, 16 predicted proteins | sample MGYA00376041_ERZ724508 | MGnify/ENA primary metagenome ERZ724508 (study PRJEB28724, sample SAMN07190887) | wastewater metagenome | isolation source: effluent of sewage treatment plant in Hong Hong | place: USA: Christiansburg, Virginia | collected 2016-03-01 ...
AAACCTTTTCATAATATATTACTTTCTCTTTATTGCTTGTTCATGCTTAAAAAATAGTACTTACTTTATTGTTTCTCTTTTGCTCTTAATACTATTTTAAATCACTGAAGTGTTATTGTAATTTGTGAGCTGCCTATCATCTGGCTCAGTTTTAACTCTGCTCTTGAAGCTGAATTAGATTGAAAAAGTTTTATTTACTTTAAAATCTGTGCTCTGTTCATTTCTCATTTGCTCAATTTTTTAATCAAAATATTATGTTTGAGATCTTTTTTTATTTGGTGATTATTTTTATATTTTTTTTAATCTACTGCTATTATTTTTATACCCACTTTTAGATTTCATAAATGTTAAAGGCTATTTCTTTTTTTAATGAATTGTACTCGTTTATCTACGATGATTCCAAAGGGGAATCTCACTGATTATTTTCGAAGGAATTATTAAGTTACTAGCTTTTGATTACTGAACGATCTTTTCACCTTAAATCTCTTCTCTTCTTTTATAACTTACACTGTGAGTCCGCCCGGCCTTTTTATTTGGAACTGGACAACCATATCGGTCAACATGGACAAGTTTAACATAAAAATTGATGTCGCTTTTATTAATGGTGTGCTCATTTAGATTCCAGGGGGTATTTGAAGTCAGGCGATTAATGTTTGTCATCTATAATTTTATTTATATAAATATAAAAGGCTTTAATTATACTCATCAAAATATCGACAAAAATATTAGTCATAATTAATTAGTTTGAGATTCTTCATACATTATTTTTTTGTTCGAAAAGTAGATTATATATATTATTAAATCTAAAGGGCAAAAATGGCTAAATTTGACTGGATCCCCTATCTTCAAGGTAAATACTTGTCTTATTATCAATGGTTTGCAGTAATAGGCTCAACAGCTATGCTTGTTCTAGCCTTCATATCTTTTCTCATCTATTTAGTTTTGAGTAAGATCAAATGGCATGAGGAGGAATTCAAAAATAAGTTTATCTCCAATAAAATTTAGAAGACTAAAAATGTATTCTTCAATCTCGGCTTCATTTTCCTCAGTATTATCCCACTCATCTGCGCTGCTCTCGATGTTACTTACTTTGTTGTTGGAGTTATTGGAATGGCTGGAATAAATACTCTTAGAATAATTCTGGATAATGGTCGAAAAAGGTGGGATGAGGAAGTTCAAAGGAGCCATCCTCGTGCAACTTCAATAGCTAAGATATTTTGTGCACTTTCAAAAAAAATAGATCCTGCGACGAAGAAAAAAATTTACAAAGCTATCGTTATCGCTATAATTGCTAATTTATTCATGTATAGAACCTGCTTATGTTTTTACAACATTGAGATAGGTTATTATAACTAATGGTTAGGCTTTGGAATTAACACTTATGCTTCAAGATTTATACAATTATAAAGATCATGTCCACCTGGCCCACCCTGTCAGGTTTATACAACAGTCCCAGAGAATCCTTAATAAGCATTCTTCTTAAACGTACATACTCACATCGATGTGAAGGAACTTACAGTATTTTATCGATAACTCAATAGTCCTAATGTTACACAATTTTAGAATGTAACAGCATATTCTTTCAAATACGACGGACTGGAATGGAAAACAGCAAGAATGGTCCACAATGCACTGATTTTTGGTTTGAAACCGAACACAAAATATTTGACAAAAATTTTCTATAACAATCAATTTTGGACTAATGGAATCTATAAGACTTTACCATCAGATCCTTCAGTCCCCATCCGCATGATAAATGCAGGCGATTCAGGCTATACTGAAGGAGCTGTTAATTTGAGCAAAATCGTAGCCACATTAAATCCTGATATATTTTTCATGGGAGGAGATATAGCTTACGATGACAACATGCCTGCATGCTCCTATACATGGGACTCGTTCTTAAGCATGTACGGCAGAATTACTGCTACCCTTGGCTATATGATGCCAATTTTGGTCACCGTTGGAAACCATGATGCAGGTTTGAACGAATTACCAGGAGTTAACATCACAATTGACAATAGAGGGCCTGGATTTTTAATTTATTTCCCTCAGCATTACGATAGAAATTAGAACTTCCAAGTTATTAAGAGAGTACCACCAGTTCACAAAAGAAGAACAGTAATGGATTTCACATTCTCAAATGTTCACTATTTATTATTGGACTCAGGCTATATGCAAACCTTCCATGGGTATTTATTTAATTTATCTTAGATGGCAAAAGCAATATATGATCGATGCATTTGAAAGAAATAGAAATAAAATAAAGTTTGTCAACTATCATGTTCCTATTTATAGTGTTTGTGAGGCTTTTGATAGCAACCCTGAAAGATTCTTGTTTGCTCTCTTCCATTGGGTTCCTAATTTTGATAAGTATAAAGTGATGACTGCCTTTGAGAATCATGTCCACTCTTTTAAAAGAACAAAGCCATTGGTTGGAAGTAGCCCCACTTAAAAAGGAACGGTTTATGTAGGTGATGGAGCGTATGGAGCTCTAATTAGTGAAATGTGTAACCCTGACGTAACAATGGATATTTTTGATAGCTATAGTAAATCAAACAATTTCTGGCTGTCTGAAATCAGAAGCGATCGAGTAGAGCACTTCGCCTATGATTCCCATGGAAGAGTTATTGATAAGTTCACTCAATGGGTTGTGGATTACAAACTAAATGAGCTTTAAATATTAAATAATGAAGTAGATATCGAAACTATAAATGAAAAAGTCAGAAAGATAGAATAGCTATGATAATTATGATAGTCATTATGATAAAATATTAAATACTAACTTCAAGAAATTACAATATAAATGGTAATATATATGATAAAACATAAAATCATTGATGTAACTCATTTTTCGATAGAAAAAGGTAAATTTTAGGGAGGTGATCTTTGCAAATCATTAACAATAGAATTAATGACAGTGCTTCGAGGTAGCTCTCGCTGGTAGTTTTGTACATGTGGAAAGTTCAAGGTAATGTTTCCCTATCCGATATTATTGAGCTAAATTTTATATTATTTACTTATTGGATAATGGATGCTTGTTTATACCCTGACCTCCGCACCATCTCCCAGTACCCAAGCCATTAACTCAAAGTTATGATGCCATCCTTATTCAAATCAATCTCTCTGAGCAAAATTTTTGCTGAAGCCTCAGAGAACATACCAAAATGTTTTCCGATGTCGGATTCTTTAATTTGCCCATTGCTATTTACGTCTATTTTGTTGAAGATTTAGTATGCTTTGATTAGAGTTTATTTGATTGGATCCTATCTATATAATTATGTACTTTGGAAGCCGTCATGCACCCCATTATAAACTTAAATTTTCTTTATATATCTGACTCTTAATTTTTAATTATTTAACTTCATATAATAAATTCTATAACCAGAATTTCATATATTTTATGCTCTTTTTCCGTTGTTCGTTTTAATTTTCATAGTTTATTAATGATTTAATCAAAAAAAGATGTTTTAAATGATAAAAATCAAAACATATGATTTTGCTATACTGATTTTACGACTCCACAGTTTTGGCAGATTATTTATTTTTCTTTCCAATCTTGGATCAAAAATGCGATAAAGCATAAACAGCCTGTTAAAAGACAAATTATAAGTGCCATTAACCAAACGAACCATCCATTTCGATACTGAATAATGGAACTTGTCGGTCTTTTGCAATTTCGGCAGGGTGTCTGATGTTTATTGTTTTGAACTACGATAACCATTGGTCCATGTGCATAAGGAGGAGGATACTGTCCTGTATATTGGCCTGGAGGATGTCCTTGATAGATTGGTTGACCTTGAAATACTGGTTGATTTGCTTCAGTATGAAGATCATTAAAACTTTACTCTTTTGATTGCCTTGGCTGATTATTTAAATAAGGGGTAGGGTTATACATATGAATATGAATATATATCAATAATTTAATGAATGGTATAAACTAACACAACCACATAATAATTTCTTCAATAATATGAAATTGAATAGATCATTAATAATTATCAAGTAGACTAAAAAAGCCAGTTAGCCATTCCCTACACTGATTAATAGGAATTCCAAACTCGATTTTGGATATTCCATCTTTTAATTTGATAACGAGATATTTGCCCTGAACGATTTAAAACCATGTCCATATTTACTTACTTTTTTTTATATGAATATTAGGGTTATCATTTATATTCTTATAAAGTTCAAGTCCTTATTCTTTTGTTATTTTGACGAAGTATTGCTCCCAGGTACTGAAGAGCCCTCCTTTTTTTAAGATATACCCAGAGATCATGGTGTCAAAGGTCATTAATTATGGGATATTACCCCATTTGGATTTAATCAAAATAATTTTACAGAAATAATTGCCGATAACAGAAGGGCTGGCCGCAAAGAACATATCCTCAAACCCTATCACCACCTTGAGCACAACTTCACCATTTTGAAGGACATTGCTATAGGGTTAGTAATTAGTCCTGCATTTAATCTTTCTGACTGAATTCATATTGAGGTGGTAAAAGTTAAGTTGAGTTAGTTAAATGTTAATGGGCCCTTACCATTGCTTCTGATTTTTCAGGATTAACATTTTGTGATTTAGCATAATTTGCACACTGTCTTTCATTTGTCCATTGTTCGGTGTGTTTGAGGTTGCGTATGGGTTTTGTTGTGTCTGCTGGACTTGCACTGTTATAGGAGGAGGTACTGCAAGCACTATTTGAGGGTTTGAGACATTTACCTTCACACAGCATGGTTTGGTGCAACCAGGAGCACATAGAACAACTGGATTATTAAATCCCATGCCGTTATTACTAATAATAACTTATTCTTTTGGTCCAAACACTGCGTAGATAAATATTTACATCCTCGTCTTTATTCTATTACTGTCGTATTACCCATCCCGAAACCCCCATTATTATTGATGATAACTTCCTAATTAGGTCCAAATACTAAGTTAACATGATTAATACATCCTCGCCTTTATTCTATAACTGTAGTATTGCCCATACCGAATCCTCTGTTGTTGTTGATGATAACTTCCTAATTCCGACCGAATACTATATCACTGTAAAATTGTACATCCTCTTTGTTATTCAATAATAGTGGTATTACCACCCATTCCAAATCCTTGATTATTATTAACAATGATTTATTCTTTTGGTCCAAAAACTATCATATCAAATAATTTACGTCCTCGTCTCTATTCGATCACTGTTGTATTCCCGAAACCTGTATTATTTACCATTGCGTTATTTCCATACCCGTAGCCTTGATTGACTATTATTTGTTCTTGGTGATGATGATGTCGGTGGTGTCGAGGGGGATTGTTTATGATAATTTATTCTCGGGGTCCGAACACTCAAATTAAGGGTAAAATTACTTCCGTTTCGTTATTAAATTATAGTAGTTCCTCCTCCAAACCTTCCTCTATCTACAATAACCTCTTATTTTTGCCCAAACACTATATTATATCATAAATACATCCTCTTCTCTCTTCAACTATCGTTGTCCCACCAAATCGATTTCTTTCGACTATCACTTCTTATCTTGGTCCAAAAACTATATCACATCATAATTACGTCCATGTCTTTTTTATTCGACAAAGGTAACTCCTCCATTTTTGTTGACAAATACTTCTTCCTTGACCCCTAAGAATGGAAATATAAGTACTTCCTCCTCCCAAATTCACCCCAAATCCAAGCATTGATACAAATAAAATATTTTATATTAAGCCATTTAATAAAAATAATCTCCAAATTTCTCAATCCCGTTTATATATTATTTTACCTACATCTTTTCTTCCGACAGAATTTTCTATATTGTTTATTAATTAGGTATTTTATATTTTTAATCGAAGATTTTATTATTTACTTTCTTTTTACTAATCATAAGTTTAGATCTACTTGAAGTCCGTATCTGCTTTTGTTTGTTTTTCCAAGATCACTCACTTCCAATCCAACTGTCCATTTTCCATAGTTTGGTAATACTTTTTGATAACTAAGTGCCACACTCCTATCAGAGGATACTTTAGCCTTCACATTTGCTTCTCTGTTAGGGACTGATCTTTGGACCACAGCTGATGTTTTTTCGTGTGATTTTCTAGTAAATTAAGTCTATATTATTATTGATGTACTTCTAAGCCAAAGTTAGTGAATTAATCGACTTTTCTAACATAGTCGACAATAAATTTAGTGAAATAAGAGTCAAGATGCAAAAAGTTAAGATTTTTGAAGTTTCTATGAGTTTAATTTTATGCTCTGAAGAATACACTGTTATCTCCTTGGCGATATCCTACCCGAAGACCATTTTTCAAGAATGCGAAGTTTCCCCATCCCAATAAATCAAAAACATCAAAAGACCAACTATTCTTTGTCCAGCTGAATTTATGGCCTGAAGAAAATCCAGGTCTTCCTGAATGATCAAGCTCAACTCTAACTTTATTCTCGACATTCCAGTTTTTAGCAATTAAATTAGCACCGAGTTTGACGACAATATTCTAGAAACTTTTATTAGACTTGTACTCAGCGTAAACATTATATGAGTTAAATTTGGCATTAGCAATTTATTTAAGACCATCATCATAGACAAGCTTAATTTAATCTTGCTTGGATCGGAAGTAAAGCTGTCCAGATCTGCTATTCCAAAGTGGGAACCATAGTTTTACTTCAGCTGCACTGCTGTAATGATCGCCCTTTTTCGAGACAGTATTTTTAAGGTTGATTCCGCCTCTGGCTGGTTTTTGATTAACTTTGACAGTTAAAAGTTTCTCATGCACAAAATCATCAGTAAAAATGAAGTATGGTTGTTTATCGAAACTTGTCCAGGGCTAATTTCTGACTGAATATGGCTTTGACATTTAATAACTAATTACATGGATATCATATTTAAAGTAAATAAAAACTAAACAGATTTAAAAATAAAATTGCTTCAATCATTTCTTTCTGGAGATCATTTTGAATAGAAAAAGAACAAAAATAGTACCATTTATTTTAAATAATTTTATTTTAATAGGCAATATTACTCATTATGCTCTGCTATATAAATATTAACAAATGAATTGATATATATAAAAAATCAATATCAGATAAATGGTGACGAATAATTAATTTCATTCTTATATATTTCTTTCAGTGTCTTTTCCAAATAATACTTTTCTAATGTTGTAACTTTATAATTATAGAAACCAGTTTATCATTATTTTAATTCAGGGTAAATTCTGAGTTAATATAATAATCTATGAAATCTATGATGAAATCCATTTTATTGTAGGAAATATCCCAGGTAAAATCGTCTGCTGACCAAATCAATCATTCTTGTCCTCTCGAGAAGTTCGAGACTCAGATGAAAAACATAATAATTCTCAAAAAGTAGAGAAAGTACGTTATAATTGAAGAATTTTCTCAATGAATAAATAAATAAAACAATATAATATAAATTTTTACCTTACTACTACTAAAGTTCAACAGAATTAAGATTATAATTAGTATAATGCAAAGTAATAATCCCTTGAATATAACAAATAGTGAGTTGGCTCAAGTAGAAGCTCAACAAAAACAAATCGTCGAAATATTTAATAAGAAATTTGCTCATTTGGAACAAAGACGTTAATTTTATACCAACATCTATACTGTAGCTAGATTTAGCATTGCTCGATAATTTAAGAAAGATAAAGTTAATGAAATGTGGACCAAGTGGGTTTAATGGTACGAGAGCTACCAACCTGATAAAATTAGTGAGCAGGAGGAAATAATCCATAAAATACATACATCAGGCAAGTACAGATACTGCGGAGTTGATATGCAAGGCTGTCCGGTTCTGGTCATTCGCATGAAGTACCATGTTGTGGGTTTAGCCACTGCTGATGAGAACTTAAGATACTTGTTATATATGATCGAAAAAGGAGTCAATCTTGCAAAGCAGGCCAGTATCACATTTTCTTATTTTAGAAACCCACCAGATTTCAGTTATTTACGATCGAAGATAGATGGCAGAGTCAGATGATGTTTCCAAAGAAAGTATGAAAAAGTTTATGCCCATTCTAAACGATTATTATCCTGAGACATTAAAATCTTTCTATGTATTTGGAGCTAATTTATTTTATCGGGCAGCCTGGAAAGTAGTGAGCATTTTCATCTCAAAGCGAACTTAATAGAAAATAAACTTATTGGAAGAACCATAAAAAATAAAGAACTTCGTCTCACAATAAAATTTAGCTGTTGAATATGGAGGAACTTTAAAAATAGATGAAGTTGGAAAATTAGCCTGATCAATAAATATAAATGACAATATCATTATACCCAGTACTACTTGACCCATTCTGCAGGGTAATCTTCAGGTTTCGGCTTTCGTGCAAAGCATACAATTCTAGAATTTTAGGGTAATTTTTATTTTGCATCAGCGAGGAAGTCCACTAGCTGTCCTGGGTAAACTACCTGGATATAGTCAGAGTTGTCAATGGTCATTTCGAGCCAAAAATCAAATCTAACTATAAATTTATTGATATTTTAAAAGTTTTCTTTTAAAGCTTCGTATATGGGAACTAACATGTTATCATTCCAAATCATCACAGAACTGTTATAACCATCTTTATGGTTTTTCTAACAAGCTAGATCTCCAGTGCGAAGTGTGATGAACTCGCCTGAGTACCCAAATATCTAATCCAAATTTCCTGTAATTATCATGTCAAGATCGATATAAAATTTTCTTCCTTCGATTCCATTATCTTTAAATAAAGTGACTTTACCCCACCATTTTTTCCATCCTTATTCTAATGACTTAACCTTTATCTCAGGGTAAAGACCATTAGGATCCTCAGTGAAGCAATAGAAATCAAATTACCAAGTCGTATTTCTTTTAATTCCAGCATATAGTTTGTTCACATAAGATGGAGGATAACGAGTTCCCCATTTTACACAAAGGACACTAATTTTTTTTGGGCCCTAATAAGGCTTTTTCTACCAACTTTTTATTTTAATTGCTTAAAATCCCTTATAATCAGGTTTCTATTTCCTAGTATACTATACAATCTGCTACCATGTCCTTTTAATGGCCTATTACTTTCGACCGAGTTGCCTCAAGATATCTGTGAAATTGACGATGGATTAGTGATTATTTGGTTAAAGTTCAAGCGACTTCTTACAATACTAGAAAGCTTTATCAATCTCATCAACTTGAATGTACATGACTGCAATATTGGTATGAGCGTCGATATAGACTGACTCATCATTTAGTTTCGGACAGAATATGAGAGTTGAGTACTTTTAAGGAGCTAAACAAGATTATTTTGGGCATTATATGTTTTTGTTATTTGGATTATAGGGTGAAGCTGACAGAGCTTTTTCATAATATACAATAGCCTATTTGTAATCTCTCTTTTGGCCATTCATATTTCCTAAATTCATTAATGCATTGGAAAAAGGTAACTTATATTTATCATTGACAACTCCCAATGCTTTAGTAAAGTGAGTTTCAGCTTTCTCGAGTTCGTTTGCTTGAAGGCAAAAACCACCAAATTTATTATGTTTAATTGCTAAAATGAGATCCTCATGTTATGGAATGGCTGATAATTCTGACAATACGTTATCTCCGTCTTTCTCTCTCTTCTTTTTTAGCAACTGCATAAGCATAGTTTTTCTGAGCTATGCTTTGGGATTAGATTTGTCTTAGTTCATATTAATTTAGATATTATAACAGATTGTAATGTAATAATAATTAATATGAGTAACTTCGTAATTATGGTGCGAGAGCTCCAGAAAAACGAAAACTCCGAAATACTCAAACAAGTACATGCAAATTGACATAGGAAATTAGTAAGGCAACGAAAGCTGTTGAATAGCGAGTATACTGGTTTAATACTGCTGAGTTATAAGGCGATTTTTTACAGCAATATTGGCAAAAACAAGTTACCGTCAATGATATCATGAAAAAAAGAATAGCCAAAATCACATAGTAAAAATTTGATGAATTATTCGCTGAAGTAACTTAGGGAAAAGTTAATAACAATCATGAGTTATAAGTTTTTCATGTAGGAAATCTTAATTTGAGTGAATTGGCTCAAGACATCCCTGTTTTTAATCATAAGTATTTTACTCAGGACCATCCAAAAACTTTATAGACAAAAGCAAAGTTAAAGTAGATGCAATCAGATTATCAAAAATTTAAGGAAAAGATCGAATAGTTGAAGAAAAAATAACAAATCAAAAAGAAATAAAGATAAATTGCTGAAGCGTAAATGCGACAGTCATTATAAAAAGAAAAGAAATAAAAATATCGATAATATGTAATCAAAACAATCGAATAAAAGAATTTAATAAAATAACAAAGAAAATCTGAAAACTAAAAATACAAATAGTTTTTAAAAGCATTCAAAAATAGTAAGCCTCTTCACGTCTTGATGGAAGAGGAGTATAAACAAAAAATCGAACTGCCCATACTTTAAGAAAATAAGAAAAAGCTAGAATAGTATAAAGAGTACAAACAAAAAGTAAAACCGTCATTAGAATAAATAAATTAACATTAAAAATCCTATTTAGAGGCTAAGTAAGGGAGGCAATCAAGGATAATTATCGCAAATAGGACTATTGATGTCTCATTCAAATCCAAATTCTATCTGCAGCAGGAAAGAAGGTATAACTAAGCCTAGGATTAATACTAATCTTTGTTTGATCAGATGGAGAAAAAGAAAAGGTACAGTGAACTTGTTAAAGAAAACTTCAAGCCCAAGATATCTTAGAAGCTTAAATAATCTATTCTATAAAGTCAATTAAAAAGTACTTCAGTTGCTAAAGAATAATTAAATAGAAATTTTGTATTAGAGAAAGGCAAAGCTTATCTTTAATTTATGCATGGGTTAAAGAAGAGAAAACAGCACAGCTCGCCATCTTAGCATGTGCACGATGAAAAAGATTAATAAAAAGAAGAAATTAAAAAATAATAAAAAAAATAATCAGGAAGATACACAAACTATCTGGAAGCGCTAAAGAGATCTAGAGGAAATTAGACGAAGCTATCACATGACTGGGAGAGAGATATGAGAAACAAAAGTTTATCATAATACGAAAGAAGAGAGCGAATATTAATGAAATCAAGGCAGTTAGAGGAAATGGCAAGTCGAAAATAGCAGTTTGTAAACAATTACCACTACGGTAAACCTGAAGAAATAATATAGAAAAAAAAGGAAATAGATTAGAATTTAATATCTTCAATTCGAGCCAAAGTTGCTGTGCTGAAAGATGCTCACTAAATATGATTTTTCAAAACTTTACCGTATATTTGTCAGATATTATCTAGAAATTGAATCGTAGAATAATAAATAAGAAAATATCAAATTATCCTGAGAGCTTTGAGTTTATTACCTATCATTCTGACATGTTCAGCAGATACTTAGGAAATAGCCTCTCCATCGACAATCGCCTGTATCTTAGATTTTACATGAAATTATTAAATATTCCCATTTTTGAGTAGCTAGATTAACTGAGCCATTGTAATTAAATAATCAAGGACAATGATCTACTTAATCAAATAGCAGGGTTCGTGACTCTTGTTCACAAATTAAAACAATTGCTTGATTTACTATGTTATTTAATGAATGAGAAGCTTATACATTTATGGACTGAAATGGTGAGATAACACATTATTTTAGCTTTATCTCCCTAATCTTTTTCTATACTTCACAAAGTACTCATCGATGAGTTTCTCTAATTTTTTATAATCTCCAAACTATCTATATTACTCTACAATTTATGGCTATACGAGTTTAAGTTATTTTGTCTACTTTAATTTGTAAAATAGAAGACTGATTAGCTTATTTTATAATTCATTATCTACTTCGTAAGAAATTCCTGCTTCAATGTTCGCAATTAGTTTGTACAAAAATCTACAAAAATGGACTTGACTTAGTAGCTGTTTTGAAATCATTCTTTTTTGGATTGCTGACATATATTCTTTATCTTGTTTTATCTGCAGAGCAGTTTTTGGAGCGGGCATTCCATAAGCTGTAGTTTGGAGAAGTTACGGATTGTTGTTCGAGTTTGTTTTTTTTAATAGTACGTTTGCTGTTTTTTTCATCGACTCTCCTCTCGTCTACATTAACTAATTTCGAGTTGATTTTCTCATTGACCTAAATAGTCTGTTTTGCTCATTCAAGTATGAGTCTTTTTCATCCTCATCATTCTCATGATTTAAATCGAAATGTTAAAACATTTAATAAGCCTACATTCTCTTTTTGGGATCAGTTTATAAAGATCTTTTTAGGAATTTGCTTGACGCTTTAGTTATAGACGGTGGTAGAATATTTCTTATTGCGATTGTCTTCATTTTAGCTTTGAGTTCAGTTTCAGTTCTGCCAGTCCAAGGCGTTGTACCTGTTAACATCTCGTAAAAAATTATACCAATAGCCCATATATCGCTTTTATAGCTATACTTGTTGCTATTTAGGGCTTATGGTGGCATGTATACAGGCGATCCCACATTATACCTCTCAGTAAGTTTCAAGTTTTATTGCTTTACTGCAAACCCAAAGTCACCGATTTAAAGATGTGAGTTACGGAAAAAGATATTGGCAGGCTTGAGATCTCGATGGACGATCCCTAAAGAGTACAAACTTTAATACCCTCTTATTATTTCTCTAATAATTTTAATAGCTTCAGTTTCATTAAGTTTTTTCTTTGATTTAATGAGTTTACCCAAATCGCCACCTTCGCAAAAATCAGTGATTATGTAAGTTTTATTTTGATCTGTACAAATTTTATGGACGTCGAGCAGATTAGGTCTATTTTTTATCATAGATAAAATTTCAATCTAACCTGCTAAAAGATTTTTATGTATTTCTCCTTTCATAGCTTTTAAGTCAATTATTTTTATCGCAACTTGTTCGTCTGAATGAGAAAGTGAATACCTGTAATATCGTCTCGGCCTTTAAAGACGCTACTCGAGAATCCCTTGCCAATAGATTCTTTACCCACGTAAGAGTAGTGATCAATTTTTTCTCTTAAAGGGGGCAAGACGTATTAGGTTTTCTTGTGTGCTGTCATATCGTTATAAATTTATTGTGGAATATAAAGTAGAAAATTTCCCAACACAAAATATAGTAAAATCTGAGTTCCTTTTTGACTTTTAAAAGTTCTCCGGGTAATATCAGTCAATTGATCCATAAATAATGACTGATAATGAACTCACATAACTTAAATGATTAAAGAAGTAGGTTTTAGATAAGTTTGTATTATATTCATCTTATAATGAATAAATTAAGAAATAAAGATAATGAATAGAATAATAAAAAATAGTAGGGTAGAAAAAGAAAAATATTTTGATATTTCTGTCGATTCTTCTATGCAATTTTTATTTCAAACTGAATTGGTTGAAGCCTATTTATACACTATAAGATTATATTCTTGATATAAACATTTTATACAAATATATGAAAGGGTTTGGTTTCCCAGGTTCAGGGATTAATGGGTCTAATGCTCCTTACAGAGCAGATACTTCTCAGAAAAAATCAGAGCTCATCAATGTATTGACTAGATCTGAGAAGTTGTGGAACGAAGAAGGAAAACAAGAATAAAGTAGATTATATTCTATGTAGGTTTGGTCCAACTCAGAAAAGCTATCACTCTTCTAGATTTTATAGTCGCCAACGAAGCAATCGAATCAGTAAAAACAACTTATTCTGAAAAGCAAAAATAACTTAAAAAAAGATTATCTGATCGATAACAAAATAAGTAGCCAGTTGCAAGTAATATTTTTATGAGATTTAGCTTATAGCGGGGGAGGAGGAGGAAATAAAGGATCAAATGGTAATGAGAATAATCAACTCAAAGGTCAAGTATCTGAGGCAATTGTAACTGAAAAACCTAATGTCAAATGGGAGGATGTGTCGGGCTTATAAAATGCGAAGAATTCTTTGAAAGAAGCAGTTATTCTTCCAATTAAATTCCCATAAATTTTTACAGGTAGTCGTAAGCCATGGAAAGGTATTTTATTATATGGCCCACCTGGAACAGGAAAAACTTATTTGGCTAAAGCTTGTGCTACTGAGGCCGAAGGAACATTTTTCTCAGTTTCTTCATCAGATTTAATGAGTAAATATGTGGGTGAGAGTGAAAAATTAATTAAAAATCTATTTAACTTAGCCCGATAAAAAAAACCTTCTATCATTTTCATTGATGAAATAGATTCAATGTGCGGCAATAGATCTGATGGCTAAAATGAAGCATCGAGAAGAGTGAAGACTGAATTTTTAGTTCAAATGCAAGGAGTTGGGCATGATGATACTGGAGTGCTAGTTCTAGGAGCAACAAACTTGCCATGGGCTTTAGATCCAGCTATAAGAAGAAGATTCTAACGAAGAATATATATTTCTCTACCAGAATATTAAGCTAGATTAGGTATGCTAAAAAGAGGGATGAAAGATAACAAAAATAGTCTCACATAGCAAGATTATGATGAGTTAGCAAAAAGAACATAAGATTTCAGTGGTAGTGATATTGCCATTCTTGTGAGAGATGCTGTCTATTAACCAGTTCGTCGACTTCAAACTGCTACTAAATTCAAACAAGTGAATGGAAAGTTTATACCTTGCAAGCCTCATTAAGACGGCGAGCCTGGTAATTGGATGCAGTATCCTAAAGAAAAAGTTGATATTGGAATTATTGACAGACATGATTTTGATCAAGCGCTCAAAAGAACAAAGCCTTCTGTTGATAAGAAGCAACTTGGGTAGTATGAAGAATTTACCAAAACCTTTGGCCAAGATGGTTGATAACTATAAAATAATTTAATTTTAATATCATTCTATAGAATCTTATATAAATCATTTCTTTTTTGGTGGAGGAGGTGGAGGAGTAGTTTTAGCGGCAGGCTTTGGTGGTGGTGGGGGAGGTGTTTTAGTTCCTGCAGCTGGCTTGGCAGGGGGTGGTGGAGGAGCTTTTCCAGCTGGTTTTGGAGGAGCTGGAGGAGCTTTAGCAGCACCTGTGGCTGGTTTTGGTGCTGATTTTGATTATTAAGCCTTCTTTGGTTCTGCTGGTTTTTTGGCATCTTTTGGGGCATCTTTACCAGCTGCTGGCTTACCATCTTTTGGAGCACTTTTTGCATCTTTTTTAGCATCTCCTGCTGGTTTACCATCTTTAGGTGCGCTTTTTGCATCCTTTTTAGCTCCTTCAGCTGGCTTAGCTCCTGTTGCAGCTGGAGTTGGAGCTCCTGGAGTTCCTGGTGCCCCTGGGGTTACTCCTGCCTTGGGTTTTCTACTTTGATTTCTAGCAGCATTGATCTAAGTTGTATCAGGTAGAATTTCTGTAACAACACCAGCGGCAATAGTTTTACCACCCTCTCTCAAAGCAAATCTAGATCCTTTACTAATAGTCAAAGGGAAATGAAGTCTAGCTCTGATAGATAAGTTGTCTCCTGGCTTTGCAATTTTAGTATTTTCTGGCAATTCTATCTCAACAGCTGTATCTGCAGTTTTGTAATATAACTATAATTATTAAAAATATTACCTGAGGTCTATATCCACTAGTGAATGAGTTAATTCGACCTCCTTCTTCAGTGGTCAGACAATAGATGTTGGCGGCCAGAACTTGGGCAGTTGTCAAACTTCCTGGCTTTCCAATAATTAATCCTCTATGGATCTGTTCTCTAGTTAAGCCTCTTACCAAGATACCAACATTATCTCCAGCTTCTCCATAATCCAAAGTTTTATTAAATGTTTCGATACCTGTAACACCTGTCTTTATCTTTGTTCCATATCCAAAAAATTAAATTTAATCTCCAATTTTGATTCGGCCTTGTTAAATTGTTCCTGAAGCAACTGCACCTCGACCTGCAATGTTATAAGTGCCTTCGACTGACATTAAAAATGGCTTGTCGATGGGTCTACCTGAAACTGGAATAGCTTCATCCATTGCGTTGAGGAGTTATTCAATTTTTGTTTTTCCTATTTATGGGTTAATGTCTTGGATAGCTGATATGGCTGATCCTCTGATGAATCGAGCTTTTTCTGGGTCATATTCATGCTTTTTCAAAAGTTATTTTAATTACATCTCAATAACATCCACCATATCTGTTTCTTTGATCATGTCCATCTTATTTAAGAAGACAATGATTGTTCCAACTCCTATTTGTCTACAGAGGAGGACATGCTCTTTAGTTTGAGGCATAGGACCATCAACCGCCGATACAACTAAAATACCGGCATCCATCTTTGCAGCTCCTGTAATCATATTTTTAACGTAATCGATATGGCCAGGACAATCGACGTGAGCTAATTTACTAAAAATGTACCATAATGCCTTTTCTCGGTTTCGTATTAAAGAGTTGCAGTATTGATGGTAATACCTCTGGCCTTTTCTTCTGGCGCTTTATCAATTTTAGCGTATTAAATATACTTTGCCTTATTCTTTTCAGCTAGGAATTTAGTAATGGCAGAAGTCAATGTGGTCTTACCATGATCAATATGACCAATTGTACCGACTAAATCAGGTCAAAAGTACCATTTACGTGAGGCTTAGTTCGATCAAACTTAGCAAATGTTTGACTTATTTTATCATTTAAAAAGATTCTCTTAGACAGAGCAGCCCTTATCATGTTATTCTTTAACACAACTAAAAAATTATATCTTATCTCTTTACACCATTATTA
>ERZ724508.1146-NODE-1146-length-16588-cov-5.539406_pt1 | contig 16588 bp, 15 predicted proteins | sample MGYA00376041_ERZ724508 | MGnify/ENA primary metagenome ERZ724508 (study PRJEB28724, sample SAMN07190887) | wastewater metagenome | isolation source: effluent of sewage treatment plant in Hong Hong | place: USA: Christiansburg, Virginia | collected 2016-03-01 ...
TACTTCACTTCGTTACGTAAAAGGATTTTCGCTACAATCCCTCACGCAGTTTTACTATAAATCGATATTTAGACTTCTAACATGCCGGTAATTCGCGTGAGGGATGCAAGCGAAAATCCTTTTGCCTGCCTCTTGCAAAAGATTGTAGCGACAGCCCAACGGCGCAAGTAAATTCTAATTCGAAGACAAAGTGTATGTGCGCCGTCACGTCCAAATTAAAAAAAACTATTATCTTTGTTCATGGAAAACGGCAAACTTATTATATTTTCTGCGCCATCTGGCTCTGGTAAAACTACCATCGTAAGACATTTACTAAAAACCTTTCCTGATAAACTAGAGTTTTCCATTTCTGCAACCAGCCGCCCAAAACGTGGTGTAGAAGAGAATGGGAAAGATTATTATTACTTAACCGTTGAAGAATTCAAACAAAAAATAGATAATAAAGAGTTTTTAGAATGGGAAGAAGTGTATGCTGGAACGCATTACGGAACTTTAAGAAGTGAAGTTGACCGTATTTGGGCTAAAGGCAAGCATGTTATTTTTGATATTGATGTAGAAGGTGGTTTAAACCTTAAAAAACAATTTGGTGAACAGGCTTTAGCCGTATTTGTAATGCCGCCAAGCATTAAAATATTAGAAGAACGTTTAAATTCGAGAAGTACAGATAGCCCAGAAAGCATTGCCCGAAGAGTTGAAAAAGCTGAAAAAGAACTTAAAACAGCCGATTTGTTTGATGTTTTTATCCTAAATGAAGTTTTAGAAGAAGCATTTATCAAAGCTGAAAAATTAATAAGCGAATTCATCGCTAAATAAACTCAAAATCAACTTTATTACTACTCTAAGCGTATTGAAAAAGTCGCTAAATATCAGGTAACCTTTCTTAATTTTAAATTTTAATCATTGATATTCAATGAGTTACGTTTTTATTGCAAATTTTCAATTATTTTCGGGTTACCATTTTAAAGTTTCGGTATAAATGTTCAAATAACTCAAACAAAACAATTTTAAAACTAAAAAAAATGACAAAATTATTTTCAATTATCGCAGTAGCTATCATCGCTACAACTGTTGTATCTTGTGGACCTTCTGCTGAAGAAAAAGCTAAAATGGAAGAGCAAGCAAAATTAACTGCTGATTCTATCGCTGCTGCTTTATCTGCTAGCTTAGAAACTGCTATGACAGAAGCTACTGCTCCAGTTGATTCTGCTGCTGCAACTACTGAAACAGCTGCTCCAGCTGCTGACGCTCACGCAGGTCACTAAGAATTTGTGTTTAGTTAGGAAAAGTCCACGTGTCTATGATGCGTGGGCTTTTTATTTATAAATAATCCTAATTTCTTTATTCAAACAAAAATTATCTTTACATTCGACTTATTAAAAATAACAACGCTTTATGAAAAAAACATACATCATTCTATCTGCTACAATTTTAACTTTATCGTTTGTTAAATGTAAACCTGCAGCTGAAGACAGAGTTAAAATGCATGAAAACGCAAAGCGTATAGCTGATTCTATTGGTAAAACAATTGATGATGCGATGGCTGAAGTTGCTATTCAACCAAAAGAAGGTGCTGTAGCTGATACAACCAAAAAATAATTTCTCTAAAATTTTACTGATAACCCATTTCTAAAGGAATATACCAAATCTGGTATTCCTACTGGCTGATATGTATCATACAACATGTTAAACGATGATTTAAAGTTTAAATGTTTGTTGATATGAATTTCTAAACCACTATCATTTGCTATTCTATAATCAGGAGTGTTTTCAATATTAGGTTGATAAAATGTTGTACTGGTGAATTCTACATTTTTTAAAATAGAAAAGGTACATGTTAAATAAGAACTCATACGATGCTCGTGCAAATTAATGGGATCAGCAACTATATCATCGTATTCATACATATACAAAGCTGCTACATAAATTTTTGCGTGTTCTTTTTTTAGCAACTTTAATCGTGGCCCCGCACCTATTAAATATCTAAAATCTAATTTTAAAACCGGATTGTATTGAGTTTGGGTGAAAGCTTCCATCGTAATCCACTTACTCACTTTATAATTATATCTAAAATGTTGGTAGCCTGCATTAGCGAAATCGGTGTTTCCTGCTTTGATAAAATTTAAATCATTCAATAAAATAAAACGACTTCGATTTTTTTGATACTGAACTCTTAAGGTATTTGAAAATTGCAATACTTGTTGTGTATTATTGAACACATTGAAGTTAAAATCTGTATTACCAACCCAGCCGTTCGTGTCATTCATAAAACGCTTGCCTTCAATATTAATTACTTGAGCCTTAAGAGGAATACTAATTAATAAAACCAAAGTGACTATAATTTTAAAAATCAACCTTAACATAAAATAATGGTAAAAAGCCTAATTGATAATTTTTAATTAAAGGATCTGCATTCGTATTAGCTGGATCGGGTGCGTAACTCAAGGCTAACACATTTTTTGTATTCATTAAATTAACTAAATCCAATGCAATTTCATAAGCTGCTTTTTTTCCATTAATCTTATATGCAATTCTTAAATCTAACCGATTGTAAGGATTAAACTGCAAGGTATTTACTTTATCGTTATCCGCAACTACATCCATGATAGCATTACTTGCGGCTACATCTACTGGCGAATACCGCTTACCGCCGCCATAAGTAAATTTAGAAGATACATTAATAGAGTTTTTCTTCGACTTCCCAATTTCATATTCTAACCCCGCTAATACATTCATCATGTATTGTCCATTAAAATCAGTATCAAAGGTTTTACCATTACTACCAGTATATTTACTGTCAAACAAGCTAGCAGAGTATAAAAAGAAATAATGTTTATGAAATGTCTTTTCTAAAGTTAACTCCAAACCATAGTTATAGCCTGTTCCTTTATTTTCCATGGTATAAATTGGAAAGAAACGATTGAAACTTGCTCCACGATTTAATAACGAAACACTTGATGGAACTGCGTAAACCGGCACATCCCACAAGTATTGATAATAAGCCTCTACTTTAGTTCTAAAGAATTTTGAGATTTGCAAATCGTAACCTAAAACAGCATGCCGACTTTTACTGAATCCTAAATTTTTATTATCTAATTGTTTAGTGGCATTAAAATACGTTTTCCCTTCTCTTACCAAACTATCTGGCGCCGCAAAATATAAATATGTTGGTTGCATTTGGCTATGCATACCATACGCTAAACTCAACGACTGATTTGGTTTGAATTGAAAACGCAAACTTGCTCGTGGCTCAACAACCCAACTATTACTCAACGTTAAGTATTGCGCAAACACACCTAAATTCGTACTCCATTTTTCGTTGAATTTATGTACAAAAGTCAAGTAGGGTTGTATTAAGTAAAAATCTGCTTTGGCGTTAATTCGTGTTTTAAAATTTTTATTCTCAATACCTTGAGCAATCGTATCAAAACGAGAATTAATTTTTGCCTCATCATAAAAATCAACATGAAAAGCATTTACAAAGAATCCCGTTTTAAAACTATTTTTCGGATTTACTTTATGCTTGATGTACCACGATAAAGTTGATTTGGTTTCTAAAAAATTATAGCCTAATATTTTTGGCAAAGTATCATTTGGCATAAAGTTTTTATCTCTTAATACTAAATAATGCTGCACATTTAATCCTTGCCCGCTATAGGCTAACGATGTTTTCATTAAGGTTCTGCTATTAAAAGAATAGGCGTGGTTCAAAATTACTACACCCATGCTCGAATTAAAATATTGATCACGATTTAAGTCACCATATAATTCTTTTGGTCGCTCAGTTTGTGTGCTTAAAATAATTTTAATCGTACTCAATCCACCTATTCCACTTAGTGAAAACACACCTGCTTTTTTAGTAGGAAAATTAAAACGAAACGCACCGTCTTGATATTGAGGTACAGCACTTGTTCCTAATTTAATATTTAGGCCTGATAATAATTTAAGTGTTGAGTATCTGTAATTAATAAAATAGCTACTTCCTTTTTCTTTATTAATTGGCCCTTCTAATGAAAGCTCTGTCCCTAATAAACCAAACTGAAAAGTTCGTTCATGTTTTTGATTATTACCGTTACGCATTTTTAAATCAAACACGCCGCCTAAAGCATTACCATAATTTGCAGGAAAAGCGCCTGTGAAAAATTCGGAATTAGCTAAATATTTATTGTTGATGATGGCTGTTGGGCCACCAGCAGAGCCAGCTACCGCAAAGTGATTAGGATTTGGAATATCAATTTCTTCTAAACGCCATAATAAACCTGAAGGTGAATTTCCTCGCACGACAATATCATTACGGCTATCATTTGTTCCTTGAACGCCCGCAAAGTTAGAAGCCATACGAGCAGGATCTTGACGAGAACCTGGATAACGTTCTGTTTCTTCAATGCTAAATGTTTTTACATTCACGGCTTGCATGTCAGTTACCACATCTTTATTCTCATCGGCATTAACAACTACTTCGTCCATTTGCACGAGAGATTCTTCCAGCTCAATATTTAAAAATGTTTCTTTACCAGAAGACACAATAATATCCGTTAAAGGCAAAGTATTATATCCAAAAAAACTAACAATAAAAGAACGACGACCTACTGGAATTCCTTCTAACTTAAAATTTCCATTGGCATCTGTCGTAGCAACCATTTTTTTAGTGCTGTCATTTTTTAAACGAATAATTACACCTGGTAGGGCCGAAGAAGATACTTTATCGGTTACTTGCCCTCTTACAGTTTGTGTGTATAAGGTTTGTGCAACCGAAGTGCTGGAATAAATAAATAGAACACTAAAGAAAAATATAAGTCTAATCATCTTTTAAAAATACTAATTTTTAGAAAATAACCATGCTTTTACTCCACTACTAAAGAATCCTGATAAATCTTATAAAAACGGTCGTTTTGCCAATACACGGTTTTGATTAACGTGTCGGTGAACTGTTTTTCGATGGTATTAAAGGTTTGGGCTTGATATTGTTTTAATGTGTGGTTTTCAAAATAAAATACATCACCATTAATTATATTAAATTCTTTCAGTTTTTTTAAAGGAATAGTTTTATAAAAAGTGCCATAAATATCAAATACTAAAATCCCTTCATTGGGGCAATTCAAGTAAATAAAATTGTTGTTTTCTTGCAAAAAATTGGGTTTAATATCAATATCTAAAATACGTTTTAAGTTCCCAGTTTTTACTAACGATTTCAATTCAGAGTCAAAACGAGATAATTCATTATTTTGTTTATCATACAACCAAAAACTATTATTTGAAGAAGAGCAAACTAAACTTGTTTGTTCGTAGCCAAGTTTTTCAATAGAAATCATATTACTAGATTCCGTCATTTGGTTATCTAAAAAAATAAGTTGCTGAAAATCTTTATAGTAAACCAAAACCTTCAAGGGATTCATCGCATCTACAAACTCTATTTTACCGTAACGTTTTGTACTATATTTTTTTTGTAAAACACCCGTGGCATTATACTTTACAATTTCATTATCGGTGATTATATAAATATTTCCAAAGCCATCAATTTCGATATGCGATTTTTGTTCAGGAAATTTAATATGAATTTCGGGCTCAGATGTTTGAAACACAAAAGAGCAACCTAATACAACACAAATAGCTATGATAATGAGAAATCTCAAGGTAATTTATTTAACGCTAAGATAATTTATAAATTGTGATTTATCTAAATTTAATGTATTAAGATAATGAGGTTTATTTGGGCGTTCCCGCCAGCTGGCGGGCTGGGCTTTCCCTGCAATTTTTTACTTCTCACGCCAAGGCGTGACACGAAAAAGGATTCCCGTTCAATCCCTAACGCGGCATTAATTTAAATATAAAGCTTATACTGCGAACTTAGAGTAAGCTTGCGTGAGGGATGCAAGCGGAAATCCTTTTGTGAAGGATGAACAAAAGATTGGAGCGGGTCAGCCCGACGGCGCCTGTTCTTTGCGCCGGCACGCCAAAAAAGAATTACATTAAACGTACGTTATTCTAATTCAACATATATAAAAAAGCCTCCTGTTTTTCAACAGAAGGCTTCAGAATTAATATAAAATTATACTAAAGAAATATCAAATTGAACTAAGTCAACAAATTCTTGAACTCTATTAGATACATCTTCTTGAGATAAACCAATTAAACGTTCAGTTCCAAATTTCTCTACCGTAAAACTAGCCATTGCCGAACCAAAAATGATAGCGCGTTTCATGTTTTCGAAACTAATATCTTTTGTTTTAGCTAAATAACCAATAAAACCACCTGCAAAACTGTCACCAGCTCCTGTTGGATCAAAAACGTCTTCTAATGGTAAAGCCGGAGCAAAAAACACTTCTTCTTTATTAAATAATAAAGCGCCGTGCTCGCCTTTTTTGATAACCAATACTTTTGGTCCCATTGCTAAGATTTTTTGAGCTGCTTTTACTAAAGAGTATTCTCCAGATAATTGACGTGCTTCAGAATCGTTGATAGTTAAAACATCAATTCCTTTTAATGTTTCCATCAATTCAGGCATTGCAATATCCATCCAAAAATTCATGGTATCTAATACAATTAATTTTGGACGTTTAGTTAATTGCGATAACACTTTTTGCTGCACTTGCGGCATAAGATTGCCTAACATTAAAAAATCGCAATTTTTATAGCTTTCTGGAACAATTGGATCAAAATCAGCCAAAACGTTTAGCTGAGTATCCAATGTATCACGAGAATTCATGTCGTTATGGTAACGGCCGCTCCAAAAAAACGATTTTTCGCCTTTTTTTATTTGCAAACCATCTAAATTAACTCCTTGACCTTTAAGCGTATTCATAAAGTCTTGAGGGAAATCGTCCCCAACAACCGACACTAAATTAATTTCTTTGGTAAAATAAGAAGAAGCTAAAGCTATGTAACTAGCAGCTCCACCAACGATTTTATCGGTTTTTCCGAAAGGAGTTTCAATAGCATCAAACGCTACAGTACCTACAACTAAAAGACTCATATAATAAAGATTAAAAAATTTTGACAAATATATTGTTTATTTACAAAATAGATATTAAATTTGCCCTCCCTTACAGGGAAAACATTAAAAAACTGTTCTTTAAAGTAATATAACCAGAATAATGATTCCCTCTTAGCTCAGCTGGTTAGAGCACATGACTGTTAATCATGGGGTCCCTGGTTCGAGCCCAGGAGAGGGAGCATAAAAAAAGCCTTTGAAATCTAGTATTTTGAAGGCTTTTTTGTTTTCATCGCGTTTTGGATGTAATTTCACATTAAAATCATCTAAAAAGATGATTGGCACCGTAGTTCAATGCCCGCCCGACCAGAACGAGAGTCGTTCGGGCGGGGATAGAATAAAATTAATAATATGTTTTTTGCTTACGTTATTCAAAGTAAAACAAACAATTCCTTTTATAAAGGACATTGTCAAGATCTTGAAACACGATTAAAACAACATAACGCTGGACTAACTAAATCCATTAGAAGCGGCATACCATATTCTTTGGTGTATTATGAAACCTTTGATAATTTAGAGGATGCTATTAAAAGGGAGAAATATTTTAAAACAGCGGCTGGAAGGCGATACTTAAAGAATAAAATAAATGTATCCGATTAATTTCCTTTTTTTAACTTTACAAATGATTGGCACCGTAGTTCAATGGATAGAATAAGCGTTTCCTAAACGTTTGATGTAGGTTCGATTCCTACCGGAGCCACTTTCTAATCAAACTTCCACCAAGATCTAGTTTCAGAAAATTTACTAAGCTGCAAAGGCTCACCTATCATTGGTGTGGTTACGTTTACTTTTAATTCTTCTGCTTTTTTCAAAATACGAGTGATAGGCTCATCCCAATCATGAAAAGCTAATGCAAATTTTCCCCAATGAATAGGAAATAAAATCCTTGCTTGCAAATCAATGCTTGCTTGTACGGTTTGCTCTGGCATCATGTGGATAAATGGCCATGCGGTATTGTATTGTCCGGATTCTAATAAAGCAATATCAAAAGGACCGAATTTTTCTCCAATAGTTTTAAAGTGTGTGTCGTAACCAGAATCGCCACCTAAATATAAATTATGCGTGTTGGTTTTTAAAATATACGACGACCATAGCATCTTTGAACGAACAATTCCTCTTCCGGTATAATGCCTAGCAGGCGCTGATGTAATATTAATTTCAGTAGTAAACGAATGTGATTCCCACCAATCTAATTCAGTAATAATCGTTTCTTCAAATCCCCAATGTTCTAAATGCGAACCAACACCTAAAGGAGTAATCACTTGTTTTACTTTAGATCGTAATTTTGTAAGTGTTTTATAATCTAAATGATCGTAATGATCATGCGTTAATAATAGCAAATCAATTTCAGGCATATCATCCGCCAAATATTCATTAGAACCATTAAACGCTTTCATAATAAACGACACTGGAGACGCATTTCCACTAAATACAGGGTCCACTAAAATAGTTTTACCATTTACTTTAATTAAGTAAGATGAATGCCCAAACCAAACTATGACTGGTTCATCTGCCCGAAGTCGTTTTAAATCTGTTTTTATATAAGGCAATATTTTATTTGGCGCAACCAATTTAGATTTATTGATCGACTGCTTACTAATAGTGTAAAAGGAACTATCATCCGCCAACTGTGCCGTAGGCGATAAATTTTGAAAAGCATTATTTTTATAATTAGGAGATTGTTTTATGCGTTCCAATCTTTTCCCTGAAGGATTTTTACCTAATGATTTTATGAGTGACATGATTTTTATACGCCCAAAGTTTCTTTTAATTTAGAATATCCTGTTCTACTTAACGGAATTCTCTTTCCATTCTTCAACAGAACAACGTATGTGTTTTTTTCTAAGGGTTCTATTTTAGTTAACTCTTGTAAATTGATAATGAATGAGCGATGCGTTCTAAAAAATTGTGAACTATCTAATACTTGCTCATAATAATTCATTGTTTTCTTTTTTAAGAAATAAGTATCCTTTGTAAAAATTTTCACATAATCATCATACGCTTCAATATACATCACATCCGCCATGGGTACAATTCGAATATCGCTGCCATTTTTAACTACTATTCTGCTTTTTTCGTCAGGTTGCTTCGTTGTGTTTTCTAAAAGTGCTTGAATGTTTTTATTTGATGACGTCGTATTCTTTTTTTCATTCCATTTTTGAATAGCTAAATCAAAACGATCTTTACTAAAAGGCTTCAGCAGATAATCAATGGCATTCGCTTCAAAAGCTTTAATAGCATATTCATCAAAGGCAGTTGTAAAAATAACAGATGGTGTTGAATCCAATAACTCTAACATTTCAAAACCATTTATTTTTGGCATTTGAATATCTAAAAAAATTAAATCTGGTTTGTGTTGCATAATAGCTTTCACTCCCTGAAAACCATCGTTGCATTCTGCTGCTATTTCAATAGATGAATGTTGTTGCAGGTATTCTACAACTAAACTGCGCGCTAATGGCTCATCATCTATAATCACTACTTTACTCATTTTTTATGTTGTGGTATTTTTAAAGAGGTAATAAACTGATTGTTATTTTTTTCTGTTGTCATTAAATCATTCCGAGCATACAATAAAAACAAACGACGCTGAACTGAACTTAAACCAAAACCTGTTCCTTCATGAGCTTGCTGCGTATCCGAATCAAAAGGATTTTTTATTTGAATATTCAGGTAATTATTTTCAAAATAACAAGAGATGCTAATCGTGATATCTTCGATGGTGTCATACAATCCAAATTTAATAGCATTTTCAACAATAGGTTGCAATAATAAAGGCGGTAGAGATACATCCTTATTATCGCATTCCATATTAACATCTACTTGTAAACGATGCCCAAAACGCACTTTCTCAATTTCTAAATACAATTTTAAATGCTCTATTTCTTCTTGCAAGGAAACTGTTTGTTGATCATCTTTTTTTAAAGTGCCTCTTAAAAAATCAGATAATTGCTGAATCATTTTTCTGGCTTCATTAGGTTTTGAGCCAGCTAAAGCACTAATAGAATTTAAACTATTAAATAAAAAATGTGGCTGCAATTGTTGGCGTAATCTTGCTAACTCTGCTTCTCTCACTAATTGTTCCGCTGCATTTTGGCGTTGCTCTCTATCTTTTTGCTCTTGTAAATTATACAACAACCAATTAGTAATAGTTAAAAATGTAAGTACTAATAGAGAGATAATAAATCGAATAGGCATTGATTTTTCTAAAAAATCTTGATAGTAATCGTCGGCTCCCAATAAGTTTGTTAAAACCCATTTAAAAGAAATACAATATAAAATAGTAATACTTAAAGCAAATACTAATCTATAAATACGATTACTATTGCCTGGCTGATAATAACGAAACAAGATAATAGCGGCGAAGCAAGCTAATGCCAATAATCCATTTGTGATTACCGAATCAATAAAGGCGTAGTTCCAACTTAATTCTAATTGATGTAAAACCCAAGTTTGTATCAAAGCCCAAAAAATCCACCACGCAATATACATCGTGAGGATTTTTTTGAACGGATATGTGGTGTAGCTTCTCAAACTAAATTAACTAAGCAAAAGTTAAGCTTTTTGATTGAATTACCATTGCCTTTTGACGAATATAATTAATGAATGCACTACGTTCTGTATTTTCATGAGTGGTTGAATATACTTGTTCTCCATCTTTTAAAGACTCTATCTCATAAACATCCGCCACATCAATAAATTGCCAATTCACTAATTTACTTTCGTTATTGATGAAAATTTCCTCTTCTTTTTTTCCAATGGTTCTTGCTTTTTGAAAAGCAGACTCCATACTGTAAGCTTCTACAATTCGAATTTGTTCGTCGAATTGAGAAGCGTGAGTTCCGTTGTCGATATTGATATTAAACATCAGTTTTACTAAATAGCGTTTCATATATATAATTTTTAGTGGTGAATTTTAATAACTTTTAATTTCAATGCCTCCTATAAAGGTGTTGCCCTTGAGCACTAATACTTTGGTGTTATCGGAATTTAAATTGGGTTGTATATTTCGTTTATCTTCTATATTTCCAAATACAGATACTAGTTCTGAATGTACTTCCCAATTTGCGGGAATAATTAATCGTGTGCCACCAAATACATTCACTAATTCTAAAGTCGCTGTTTTTTCAATATCGGCTTGCGATAGATTTACTTCCGAACCTCCAAATACGTTCGTTATTTCTCCACCTTTAAAATTTTTAGAAAGAATGTTTTTTTTTACACTTCCCATAAACGTTGTAAAATCAACATAATCATCAGTACTTGAAGATTCCTTCGTGTAACAATTATTAGAAGCATCCTTAGTGCCGTACTTTTTTTCGTAATAGTTGGTGTATTTTTCCTCGTATTCTTTGCCATATTTATTTTCATAATATTTTCCCCAATGGCGAAACTTATGTTTACGTTTTGGTTTAAATATCATAATAATACCAACCAGAATAATTAAAATTGGCCATAACAAGGCTTGAATATTCATTTGAGGATAAAAATCTCCTAATAAAAATATACCGCCTATAGCTATTAAGAAAAACCACCAAGCGTTTCTAAAATTATGTTTTACACCTGTGATAATACCTAAAGCAATTAAAAATGTTTTCCAGGTAAATAACCAGTGCGGAATGTCTGCGCCCAACTCTTTTGCTAAATATAGTGAGCCCGCTATCACCACTAAAATTCCTCCAATAACTTTACCTCTTCGTTGGCTTTTTTCTGATTGCTGACACATGTCTTCAAAATTCATGTGTTCTTCTTTATTTGTCATTATAATGTTTTTATTTATTGTTGTTATTTTTCATCTAATTTTTGGCTTTGCGAGTACTACACATTTGCCGTAATTTTTTGTAAAGGTATAGGAGGAATAGTTGCTGTACAATAGCAATTAGGTAGGATTACACAGCTAGTCGGTGAACGGTACCTTGGTGGCGGTAATAAGATTACAAAATGCTGAGTATTACCTGTTTTTAAAGAAAAACTGATGGATTTTAGGCTTCTGTAATGCAATATAATTTGTATTTTTGATAATAATCACAAAACTATGTCTGACAATAATAAAGACCAGCAAATTGAAAGCTTAGAAGAGAAAGTAACTCACCTAAGTCGAATGCTTGTAAAATCATTTGGTTATGCCGACCAAGATCCGGATACGTTTTTGCAAAATGCGCGCAGAACAACGGAGGCTATTTGCCGTTTTATGTACACCAAAGAATTGGGTGAACCTAAAAGCAGAATGATGCTGAATGATTACGGACGTGAATTATTACAGAAGAAAATCATTCCAGACAAAATAGGGATTTTAATAGGTACCATACAAACTTATGGCAATTACGCGGCACACGCACAAGATGATTTATCGGAAGCTACGCGCGAATGGATTGCACCTTGCCAAACAGCTTTAGCAAGTTTAACGAATTGGTTTTTCTTAGAATATTTAAAAGGCAATGTGCCAAACGAATTAATTACACCTGTACAAAGCTATGCCGAATCAACCGGCGGAAGAAATACCAATATTCCATCTGCGACAGTAAGTCAAAAAAAATCTCCCTTAGTACCCATTTTATTGGTGTCGTTAATTGTATTGATTGGCGGGGTTGCAGCATTTTATTTTTTAAACAAAGGCTCTAACGAAGTTGTAACACAACCTGCGCAAGCAACTATCGCAACAGAAAATTCAGTTAATCAACAGGAAGCCATCGTTGATAATTTAAATAGTGCAACGCCTAATGCAGATGCCAAACGTATTGCTATTTTATATTTTGATAATGGTTCGGATAATGCTGAATTATCACGATTAAGAAAAGGTTTAGCAGATATGTTGATTTCTGATTTATCAAAAATCAAAATGCTAAATGTGATTGAACGTGCGCGCTTAGAAGAAATTTTAAAAGAGCAAAAACTAAATAACTCTAAAGAGTTTGATGCGTCAACCGCTACTAAAGTTGGAAAACTATTAGGTGTACAATATATTTTAACAGGAGCCTTTTTTGATTTAATGGGCAGCATGCGTATGGATGCTCGTATTATTGATGTAGAGACGGGGAAGATTATTAAAAGCGAAGGCATTGACGGACAAACCAATACGTTTTTTGACTTAGAGAAAAAATTAGTGGTGAAAATTGCAAGTGGATTAAATGTTGATTTAAACACTGACAGTAAAGAAACAAAAGAAACCAAGACATCTTCCTTAAGCTACGAAACATCGTTATTGTATTCGGATGCTTTAGATAAAATGGACAAAGGAGAAAACGGAAAAGCCATCGAGTTACTAAAAAAAGTGCTTCAAAAAAATCCTGATTTTGCGCCTGCAAAAAAAGCACTTGATAAATTAAACGCCAACGTGTAATGAAAAAAGGATTATTCTTTTTAATAGCTATCGTATTTGCATTACATATTGATGCAAAAACAATTGCTATTTCCTATTTTGATAATTCGAGTGGAGACGCCAAATATAACGCCTTATCCAAAGGCATTGCAGATATGTTGATTACCGATCTATCAAAAGTAAAAGGCGTAACGATTGTAGAACGTGAAAAACTAGAAAAATTACTTCAAGAAATTAAACTAGGCCAATCAAAATATTTTGACCAATCTACCGCACAAAAATTAGGAAAAGGTTTAGGGGCGCAAAATATTTTAACGGGTTCATTTTACATATTAGATAATATCATTCGTTTAGATGCGCGTTTAATTGATGTGCAAACAGGTGGTGTTATTTTTGCCGAGCAAGTAAGTGGAAATAAAAACAACTTTTTTGCCTTACATCAACAACTCGCCAATTTATTAGCAAAAAATATCAATGTGCCTTATAGCCCTGATCTAAGTGGATTATATAAAGCAGGCGAAGAAGTAACTTTAAAAGAAGTGGTTAATTTTTCTAATGCACTTGAATTGCAAGATGTAGGCATGAGTAGCGACGCTAAACAGATTTTAGAAAAAACCATTAAAGACAATCCTAAATTTCGTTTCGCTAAAAATAAATTAGAGGATATTAAAGAGTGGTTAAAAAAAGTTGAATTACAACGCGAACAATTAATTTTAGAAGAACTAAAAAATACCATCAATAGCTTAGATGCTAATAGTGATAAGTTTGGTATGCAAATAAGCAACGTCTGGACAACTCTTTTATCTTCCTACAAATACAATCAATTATTATCTTTTAATAATTCGATTCGTAAAATGAAAATTGATGAAAAGAAAAAAGTGTATGGAGAAGCCTCTCCAATGACCTTAGGCGAAATGTTATTGTTTTATGATTGCTCCGCTTTATCAGCTTTAAAAAAACACGAAGAAGTAATTGATGCTGCTAAATTATTTATTACCAACTACCCTACCAGCATGTACTTTCAAAGTGTGAAAATGAATTTAGAAACTGCTATTAAAGAGTTAGAACAACGCAGTAATGGTAAAAAAGCAATCGAATCAAAATTATCAGCAGAGTCGTTAGATGCTTATGTAACTTACTTAAATAAACTAGAATGGAAATCAAATTTGCAATTTGTAAATGAAAAAGAATACAAACGTTATTTACAATTATATAAATCGCAAGTATTGAGTGCAAGTCCAGAAGTAATTAAGAACTGGGACGAAAGCATTAAGTTTAATGAGTTTACAGAGTTTTTTAATGTGGCTCAAAACTTCAATGATACCAAAACGATGGAAGACATTATAGCTGCCTGTAAAATAGTGTTTACCGAATCAGATGATCAAGACAGAACCTTTACTTTAGAAAATAGTTTAGAAGATTATAAAACTAAAACCACTGAGAAATCAGAAAAAATAAAAGAGCTAGAAACAGTTTCAAAAAAAGGGTCGAAAGCCGAATTAGAAAAAGTTATTAAATGGTTATTTAGCAACGAACAATACAATCGTCCTGATTTATTACTAGTCATTTGCGAACGTTATACTAGTACATACAAACCTAGCAACGAAGATGATATTGATGCATCCCTCGCAGCATGGGACGGATTAATTTCGTTAACAGCAAAACAAAAAAGCATTGAGGAGGCTCGTAAACATTTTGAAACATTAAAAGGAAAGGCAGATGATTATAAAGTGAATCAAAAAGATTACGATAAAGCCATTAGAGAAATTAATCAAGATTTAAAGAACCTACAAAACGATTATTCAAACTACATCAAAAACGTTAAGGATTTAGATCCTATGATACAAGTTTTAGAGAATTACGCTATCATCTATAATGAAAACCATCAGTACAGCGACGAAGCATATACCCGAAAACAATTATTGGATTTATTTAAATTAGAAGGAGAGAAAGAACAACTACAATTATTTTTATTAACCATGAGCTATTATAATTTAGGCTACTTTGATAACGTTAAAAAAACAGCCGCTATTTTAAAAGAAAAATATCCTGCAGGTTCTTACACCGAATCTGTTTCATCCATCACTAGTTATTTGCCCCAATAGTCCTTTATGTCAGAAAGCAATTCATATATAAGTATCATTCACGAGTTAAATAGTAAAGCGTGGGATTATAGATATATTGACAGAACCAAGGCAATGGAATTTGCTATACAAGCAAAAGAAAATGCTGAAAAATATAGTAACCTAGTTGATTTTCATTTTGCACAATTAACCATTGCACAATTAAATTTTTGGAAATCGAGCGAAAGTACACCATTAATTATTGCCAACGAAGCACTGACATATTTTGAAAGTGTAAATATATCGCTTGGTATTTCGAGAGCAAATTCTATTTGCGCTGGCATGTACGATCAATTTGGCCAGTATGAAAAAGCCATGCAGCATGCTTTAAATGCTGTAAAAGCTAGCGAACTAATAGATGATGAAACTAACAAAAGTGATTGTTACACAACCTTAGGTCAAATTTATTCGCGCATACATGATTATAACAACGCGATTACTGCTTTAAATAAGGGATTAACTATTCGTCAACATAGTAAAGACGATAAAGCTGCGGCATCATCCTTAAATTTAATTGCTCGTAATTATGTATTGAGTAAAAATTACGAAGAGGCAAAAAACTATTATAACAAAAGTTTAACACTAAGAGAAAGGATTAAAGATGAAGATGGTATTCCTTGGACCTACTTAGGTTTAGCAAGCTTATATTCTGAACAAGAAAATTGGGCTTTATCTTTAGACTATTATCAAAAAGCAGAACAATCAAACTTAAAACAAGAAAAACGATTTGATGTTTTATGTTTGTTAGGGAAAGGAAAAATATATTTATATCAAGCTAATTTAACAGAAAGTATTACTTGTTTAAATAAAGCATTAACCATTTCGCAAGATTTAAAAATCACTTCCATACAATCTGAAGTGCATGAGTTACTAGCTCAAGCCTTTGAGAAATCAGGTGATTTGACACAAGCGCTATTTCATTTTAAAACGTACAATCAATTAAGGCAAGAGATTTTAAGTAACGATAAAGTAAACACACTTAAAAATCAGCAAATTGCTTTTTCGGTTGAGTCTGCTAAAAAAGAAGCAGAAATACACCGCTTAAAACATGTAGAACTTAAAAATGCTTTTGATCAAATAGCCCATCAACACCATCAATTAGAAGAAAAAAGTAAAGAAATAACAGATAGTATTACGTATGCTAAACGCATACAAGAT
>ERZ724508.1147-NODE-1147-length-16537-cov-4.572382_pt1 | contig 16537 bp, 25 predicted proteins | sample MGYA00376041_ERZ724508 | MGnify/ENA primary metagenome ERZ724508 (study PRJEB28724, sample SAMN07190887) | wastewater metagenome | isolation source: effluent of sewage treatment plant in Hong Hong | place: USA: Christiansburg, Virginia | collected 2016-03-01 ...
ACACTCTTTCCCTACACGACGCTCTTCCGATTGGTCGTTGATCTCTCCAATAACCACAATGTCGATGTCAGCGTTGGGAAGGTAGGTGCGTGTTCGAAACGACCCAAACGACTCAACATTCACTTGCTCTCCAATACGTTGCTTAATAAACTCCTTGACGCTGCGTTAATCAGATCTGTTACAACTCTAATGCCTCGGTTCGGGTACGATGCTCTTACTCAGTCGGTTGTAGGTATCTCACGAAGTCTATGATTTCATTGTGGAAGCGTAACATCGGATCTTGGATCGCCCTGGTAGCTTCCGTATACCAAGGAGTTATGAACTTCTCCTCGATGTACTCCTGCGACTCTTCCTAGGAGTTTTCAAAGCGTAACACTAGGTCGCCATCATCGCCCCTCACTCGCTTCCGGCTTCTCTCCTCCTACAAGGGTAACTCTCTCGTTCTTTTCATAATTATTACAATTCAAAGAGGGCAGAGAGCGCAATACCTTTGGTGTTATAATGCTCAGCGAAGAATATAGAAAAATGCGAACGCCTGCTGAAGACGTTAAGTCTTCGGGCCCCCGACTGATCCTCCCGAAGATCATCTATAAGCAATCGCAGGGGAGAGTTGTTCAAACTCGCGTGAGACAGCCATAGACACACCTCCACGACATCATCAACGAAATCATCGGGAAGGTCAATGGACTTTATAGGCGGGATAGTGACCAATTTGCTTTAAAGGAAGTCGTGAAGGATTTAGTTGTACTTTCGGCTGAGTGTCGAAAGAATCAGAACTTACTGCTGACTTCAAGCAAATCGGACGACGACGTTCGATTTATGAAGCTTAAAGTGAGGAGCATGGAGGCAGATCTGCAGTTAAGGCGATAGCAGATCATGCGTCTACAGGAAAAGATCAAACAACTTGGCAATTAACCTTCTTATAAATCTCGCTTAAAAGGTCAACTATAGGGATGCCGCTCCCAAGATATTTTTCCGTTCGGGCTTAACCTAACAAACAGCGATATCAACGAACGACAGCAACATGTCGGTGTAGTGTCTGATTATGGATTCGAAAAATTGCTCCTCAAGAAGGCGGCAAGGTAAAACAACCAAGAGAATGCCCAGTTAAAACCAAACAGACCTATTAGAAGTCCTAATAAGAGAATCAAATCGCCTTTGTAGGTCTTAAAATCGAAGGCTAATTCAGTAGCCGAGATGTCACATTGTAAAAACCAGCAGCAGAAGGAGGATGAGCTGAGGAAACTGAGCAAAGAGAAGAACAAGCAGATTTAGCAACTTCAGGCAGAGCTAGCAGATCTAAAACTGCAACACTCGAAAGCAGTGAACGAGTTGGAAGGAAAATACAAACGCGCGAAGAAGCTTTCGCACATCTACAAGAAAGAATGCCAAGATCTGACTCAGAAGGCTATTTACAGCGAGCTGTGCCAGCATCGCTCGGGGTCACTCCTTATGTGATTTATTCCAAAAACTCAAGTGAGGTACTTCATCACCAACTTGTATTTGCCTGCCTGTTTTAAGAAGTTACCACGTTCGTTCAGCAGGTCCAGATAGTCTCTGAAGTCTCCCACCTTCATCTGGAGCTGGTTGGCAACCTGCACGAGTTCTTCCAAAGTGAACAGGTCGCGATTCTACTCCTCGTAGATCTCGATCATCCGCTGCATAAACAGCTTGGTTTGCTTCGGAAGGGATAGCTGGCCAGTACTTTTAAGATCGTTGCGGTTAAGTGTCGGGTTTCTGACGACTGCCTGAGGCTTGGACATCTCCCTAAACGAATGGTACATGCTTTCTTCAACAAATTGGATGATTTCCTAAGTAGAAAGGATTGTACATCAGCTATTTCGGGTGGTACTTCAGTGAGCCCTTCCAACCGAGCTCGAGCCTGACACATCCTCACCAGTGACTCCAGTTGTCGAGCTGTGACAGGCATGTCCTAGCAAGGTGGCTTGTCCCTCATAGACATATAGTAATATTTTATTGTTTCGGCTGCCTGTGGAGTCAACCGGGGCTGCGGAGTTTTATGCCGAATGTACTTGAGATAGGTCTTAAGTTCCTCATGCTAGTAGAGTATTCCCTGCTCCTTCGCCATCTTATGATAGAAATCAGCAAGAGTATCCTTCTCAGGGTTGGATGGGTCTACAGCAGAGACAATCGAATTTTGACTGGCAACTGGCTTCTTAAAACCATGTCGCATCTATATTGAGTTATTCGCAGTACATTCACGATGTGCTCCGACACTACTCTATCGTTCTTTTCGTTGGGGAGGTCGATCAATAGGAAGATCATATCAAACCGTGACAGGATTGCATTGCTGATCTTGATGTTGTCCTTGAGTCTCTTGTTCTTTTCGAACATTCCGGACTTTGGGTTGGCAGACGCAAGTATGCTCACACGAGCACGTAATTGGCAAACGATTCCGGATTTGGCAACCGACACAGTCTGCTGCTCGGCTACCTCAAGAAGTGCACTGCTATCGGCTATCTTGTCGAATTCATCAATAGCACAGATACCCTCATCACAGAGTACAAGAGCACCCGCCTCCAGGGAAGTTCCATCTCGGTCTGTTGAAACGATAGCTGTGAGACCGTTGGTTGATATTGAATTGCCGCTGACGTACAGACTGTTTGGAAGAAGCGATGAAGCGAACTTGAGAAGCTGAGATTTTCCAAGTCCTGGATCTCCCACAAGTAGAATATGGCTTCCCCTGGCTTCTTGTGATTAACTGGAATAGGATGCCAACGCAAGCAGTATCCCAGCCTTAACAAGCTCCCTCCCGTAGATCGCAGGGCAAAAAGACCGAATTAGAGATGCAAATATATTTGGGTCTTGTCTCATCTTGCTGACAATTGCTGTGTGCCGATGCTGATCCAGCTGAATCTAACCATCACGGATGCTGTTGGCGATGAGAACCGGTGCAAATATAGCTTGGTTGTTCTTTTCGTTATCGTCTAGAGATTTAAGAACTCCACTGATGCAGACGACCTGCCCAGAAGTTACTCTCTTCACGAGATTTTCCCTCAATTAGACTTCAAGTGCACGCGGGGCTTTCCCATCGCAGTCAATTTCTTGCACTTTGATCCGCTGGCTCTGTACATACTTCATCTGAAAGCGATTTTCTGTGAAGGATTTGCTCTTGCATGTGAGCCTGACCTTGCAGGTTTGTGGAGGCTTGTACACACCATTGGGGAAGTACGCGATAGTTTCACCCCTACATAGTTGGCAGGTGAAGCTTGCAGCTTTCACTAGCAACCTCACTTGGGTAACTTTCACAACAACGACCCGAACAGCCACAAAGTAGTTGACTTCATGGGACTGAATCTTTGAGATTTCCTTAATTGGGTAGTTGAACACTGATACGAATACCTTTCTGCCTGTGGGTTACCTCTCCTTGATAAAATGCCACAGTGCCAAATTCAGTGCAGAGATGAACACTTCTGAGCAGCTTTCAAACTAATCGATGAAACGATCGAGCTGGCTAAGTAACTCAGACTGTTTGTAAGTTCCCCGAACAGCTTCGACAAGCTGCTTAAAGTCTAAGTCAAATTCGACATAGGGCGATGGTTCATTTTTGGTAGGTTTGACACGCTCGAACAGCCGAAAGAACTCCGGTTCTTTGGCGAGTAGTCGATGGAAGTTGATGAGGAGGAAGTGTGTGTCATTCTGTTTTTACTTGGTTAGTAGTCCTGTACGTTCAGCATTTGTGGTCGCTCGTGTTTAGGATCGAAGTAGTCCTACCAACGATCGAGCAGGAAAGCAAACTCGCTGTTGAACAGTGAAGGAGAAGTTATTTGAGGAGGAGGTGGCAACTCAATACGCTATTCTTCCTCTGAGCTGCTGTCCGACATAAATTTCAATTAATTTGCTGACTAGCAGCCAGTTTATATTTCAGACACGGTCATTCATCTTTGGGAAGTGCCTTCATCAGTCGTTTGCTTTGTATGATAGCGCATGGGCCATCATCCAAACGTGTCATATACTCCTTGATCTTGGTTTGGCGCTGCTGGGAGTACTATCGGTAAGTTTTGTTTATCGTTTCCAAGATCGGCTTAGCCTATTGTTCGCGCATCTTAAACTTGCCGGTGAGTAAGTTGTCCAAAGTCACTAAATCGGGTTGCTCGAACTTAAATGGCTGAGTCACCTTCTCGACATGGGGGTTCAAGTATTCATTCACCACACTCAGGTTTGGGAAATCATCTTCCATGTACCAGTACTTCTTAAAGTTCTTGTGAAACTCGAAGAACTCTATCTCGTCGCTGCTGCAACCCTTGTAGCTATGGTTCTCTACCAGTTCGTCGGGGAGACGAGCCCACTATCTGAGTCTTTGCACCTTCTCTACGGTATCGAAAACCCTGAGTATCTCCATCGCATTGACAATACCGATGCCCTTCACACCCTCAGTATAGTCAGATCCCAAGAACATCGCAAACAGCACACACTTGAGCCTATTCATTCCCAAATCCTTCCGAATCCGATCTATCGAATAGAATTTTACATCGTTCTGGAAGACTCCTCGATAGACGTTCCCTCCTCCGAACAGGAAAATATCACTGTCCTCAGTCACAACACCTTATACCAACCCTTTTTGTTACAGTTGCGCGCATTGTGACTCTGCTTCGTATGGAGCGTTGACATATGGAAGCCCCATCAAGTCAAGCAGTTGTTTGACTTCAATGTTTTCCACAAAAATTTATGGCTGTGGCATTGAATAGTTGGTCACATGAGGTGGAAGCTCATCCGAAGCATCGCCTTTCGGGGCCTAACTTACAGCAGGTTTATCATTCTACTCTCGAGGCTGTGTTTCTGGTTCATGGTGGATGGATAGGTTCGCGATTCTTCGAAGTTTATCAATATCCATTTTCAGTATAACATGGGTTTCCTCATCCTCTTCGAAGACAAATCCTTCTCCGTCACCGTCCTCAGTAGTGGCTGAGGGTTGTGGCACTTCGAATGTGTCAACGATTGCAACAACTGAGTGTTCCTGTACTTGAGATGGCTGTGGCACTACAATCTGTTCTTATGGAGGTTGCGGAAGTGTCTCTGATTCATCAACCTCCCTTCTCTTCAGAATCTCTGCAAAATTGTTTTTGGTTGGTGCCTCCGAGTATCGTTTTTTTCGTTCGTCATTCGGTATCTGCCCCTCCTTCCTCCTCATTTCAAATGTAGAACCCTGGTAGGTCCCCTTGGCAACTTCCGTTCCGTCAGCTGCCTTAGATTCATCCAGTTTACTGACCAGTTGGTGGTACTGGTCATTTCGTTTTTTTGTTAAAATGGCATTCTTTCGAATTCGACTGAGATCCTGCATAAACAGCTCTCGGTAGCTCTTCTAATTGTCCTTCTCATGCCTCTGTTGCTGGATGATTTAGTTACGATGATAGTTCGCACGCTCCTTTAACGACCGAATGATCTGCTCACGTTCAACGATAGTCAACAAATTGAAGGTCTCGCAGCTGTAGCCAGGCTCCAGATAGCTGTAGGATTCGGCAAGCATTGCATACTACTCGTTTAGTCGCTCGGAATACATCTCGAGTTTCAGCAGCTCAATTTCGCTCAGCTGCTCTTCTTCGTTGGGATGCTAGCAAATTGTAGTTGGTTTGGGTGCAACAGGAATCTACTTTAATGGTTGATTCTTCCCGCTTTCTGATTTATCCTTGAGAAGTCGCACTATCTCGAGCTGGGCTTTTCGTCGAATCTCGTTGTCGGAAGTCTGAAGGATACTTCTCCTTCGCTTCTCCAGAGTGTTCCTCTTCAGTTCAAGTGTCTGACCGTCGAATACAAACACCGGTCGAATACCGTACCTGAGCAGCATGATGATCTTATTGAATATGCTGAGCAGCATCTGATCAACATGGCTGTAGATGGCCTGAACCTTGACCATCCAGATGCTGGCATCGATAGCGAGTATCTGCCCACGAAGATCCTCGAGGTTGATTCTCTTGGCAGTTGGTAGTAGCAGATCCCAAAGGCTTTGCACCCCCATCTGAACAATTATGAAAGTTAGCGGGTATTATCAAATCCCGTATGCAGTTGGAATGGTTGACTTCAAATCAATCTCCAAGAGGGTTTTCACTTCATTCAGGCTTGGCATTGGCCACCGCAGTAAAAACTTCTGGCTGGTAACAATCCCGATTTAAAAAGCACCTCATGGAATTTCGATGTATAATACATGTATTGTTTCATTGTTTGTAGCTTGTTGGTGCTTACCCAACAGTTCACTACCTGTCCTGTCCAACTCAAGCTTAGGAAGCCCTGTAACAAGGACTTCGTCCCTGTTTGCGGCAAGACTGCGGATGGAATTGGAACTAGCTTCATCAATTCCTGTACGGCCTGTACGACCCCTTCAATCAACGGTTACGATGATGGGCTTTGCCCCTTTGAAGGCCTACTACACCCGCCTCCTCTTCCTGTTGTTCCAAATTACGTTTACTGTCCAGAGCCTAGGCCTCTTTATAAGTGCTCATTAATCGAGGAACCAGCATGCGGCATCCGTAAAACAGGACTTCCGAAGGACTATCCAAATACTTGCATGGCCTGCAGCGATCGGGACGTTGTTGCTTATCTTCCAGAGAAGTGTCAAATAAACACTTGCCCTGCTGAGCGCACTGAGTGCCGACTTGATCCGAACCCCGACTACCCAATTAACTGTGTTTATCAGAAGGGTAAAGCACCGACATCCGGAAGTGGCCGATGCTGCATTGGATCTACCTACACCGCTTCAACCTTTGGAGTATGCCCTAATATTCCTTCGCCAACTCCCTGCCCTGAGATTCGAAACAAGAGATGCAGTAAGACAATATCGCCGGTCTGTGCTATTTCTGCGAACGATAAGAAGAGAACCCATGCAAACGACTGTATCGCTTGCCTAGACCCTCGCGTGGTGTCTTACACTCAAGGAGCTTGCTTATGATTTATAACTCAAGCTCAATATTCATCTATCCAAACAGTATTAATTATTCCAGTTTTCTTGCAACAAACGCCGGACGACTGACTCATTCTAACGTGTGTGGTTTGAATTCACTGTTCTCCAAATAGTAATGAATGAGGCTAATACTCAGATAAGTAAAAGCAAAAGCAGAAAAGATGCCGCAAGTAATGCGTCTCTCTTGATTCCAAAGCCTTTGCTGGGGAATTTTGCCTTCTGGATGTCGATTGGCACTTCTTGCTGATTGGAATTCCAGCCAAATTGATCCGGTGGGTAGATGTATTCAGAATTAAGCTCACTCTTCACATAGCTTTAATTGCGCAAGCTCACATAACTCCCCAGGCCAAGATCACCATCGGCTAAGCCGTTCGGCTTGATATTGTTCTCAGCCATTGCTGCTTCAATTCTGTAGAACATTGATACCCAAAAGTCCTCGGAGTGCTCTTCTGCGAGAGACAGGCCATACTCTATGGCCAGCTAGCTCTCCTCATACTCTTCCTCGAACTTGAAGATGTAGATGGTAATCTCTCTTCCCCTTGGAGTTTGAGACTCCTTGAGGTAGCTCACCTTCATACATCCACGACATCGACTTTCCACAAACATCCTTGCGAGGATATTCCATGCCCTTGCAACATCCTCATGAGCAACTGACACGTGGAACTTCCAGTCTCTCAGTTGGTGCCCAAACTCGTTCTGAACAATCCAATACGCCCTCATCTTCGGGATGTACAATTTGATGAAGCCATTGTTGCAGATTGCTTCATACTGAGTCCCATTGTAGGAGAAGCGAGGCACCAGGTACCTATTCTTGAGGAAGTATTCGTAAGTACATGCTTCCTCCCAATTAATGACAGGCTGTGCATCATCGGCTGAAGCATCCCTCATATTTAAATACTGACTGTTCAACATTCAAGGCTTCTTGCCCTTCCACTCAAACAAATCGACTTTGATTCATTACACCGGAATGATGTCACTTCTCTTGTCATTGTTGAGGACAGCAGCAGCCGCAACAAGCAAGGCAGCAAGCCAGAATCCCGCAAGCCTGCAGACACGCACAAGTTCCTGGGTCGATGCTGTTGGTATATCCCTGGTTCGTTCCGTAGCCGTTGTAGCCGTTTCCGTTGCCTCCGTAGGGGGTTGCTCCGTAAGCTCCTCCACCGTAGCCAGCACCTCCGTATGCTGGGTCACCATAGGCTCCTCCTGCGTAAGGGTTGTTCATTCGATGCTACTGTTAATATTTATTTAAGATCCGCATGGGCTATTGCCCCTTGCATTTATCAATTGGAATCGAACAGAATCCGGCAGGAAGCAACTGGAAATACCTACTCGCTTCTCCGGACGTCGGATCATTAAAATGCTCTTCTTCGGCTTGCTGTCTCCAAGATTAAAGAAACTCATTGTAGACACAAACAGCAGCAGGTCAGTGCGGTGCAGACAGGAAGGCACATCATACAAGTTGCGTGGAGCTGATCAGCTTGGCTTGTATAACCTGCAGATCGGCCGTAGCCCTAGTACCCTCGATTGTCGTGGTTGTGGTACTCGGGATAGTTCGGCTGTCTGGCTCTATATGCGCCTCTATTGGCTGCTTGTTGCCGAAACCCACCCTGTGGTTAAAATGTCGGTGCGTTTGGACGATAAGTTTGTGGGGGATTGTAGGGTTGGTTGGAGTTGGAGTAGAGCTTTGCATTTTGAGTTCGTGGCGCGAAGCCAACTTTCCCTTCATCATCGAACTCCGGATAAGCGTTGGGGTTCATAGATGGCACTTCACTAGCTATATAATATTTATTGTGTACAATTAGAAGGTCTTTGATTGGGTCGGCCCGCCCTCTTTGAATTAGGGGAAGCGAGCAACACACAGGTGCTCAGGCTGAGACCAACTGAGGAATTTTGTAGCGGGTGATAGTCAGCTAGCCCCCCTCTTACTATTAATTCAGAATAAAACATAATTTCGAATATCTTCAAAAATGTTCGAGGAGGTGCTTTCAAGCAGTGTGCCTACACCATCGAAGACCTCACCAACAATGAAATAGTCACGGACAAAAATCTACGGTCGAGATGATTTAGATTGGCCGGAAACTTGATTTGAAGAGACGCAGTTCCGGAGGCGGCGCCTCAGTCGATTCCCTCGGGGGAGTGCACGCGCTTTCCATCTCCTGGTAATCCTGAGGGGCCGGACGGATTAGGCAGCGAATGCGACGATGCTTGGGGCGCACCTGCTGCGGAGCCTCACCTTTCCAAGTTGGCATATCTTCGCCCAAATCATCCTTGAGCTGGTTCGTCCGAAACAGCCGGAAGATGGTTTTGGCCGTCGAATAGTTGATCTTATACTCTTTAGCTGCCTGCACTAACCGACAAACAACTGAATTGAAAATTTCGAGGGATGCTTACCTTTTTGATGTTGCCCTGACTGTTGAGTATTTTGAGGATGAACTTCCTCTTGGTTTGGCTGGAGACCTTGGCGTACCTGCACTTTCGATTGCCTGCCATCAACCCTCACTAAATTCAATTATAACCAGAACCAGTCATTATTGCCCTGAAAAGGTGTACTCGTAACGGCGAATCATACCGTTCGCTGATAATCGAGCGACTTAAAAAACTGAAGTGAATGACTAACACAATAAACCACGATCCGGAAGGGCCCGCCCAACCGGCAACCTCGCCCATGCTTCCTGTAGCGAAGCCGAGATAGTTAATGCGTTAGCTCATTTCTTGCAGCGACCTCTCGTGGTACCTTGACGACTTCTCATTGAATATAATCCTTATCAACTTTTGTCGATCGATTTCAACTTTCCGGCCGGACCTCCGGAGGGTCGGGGCTTCCTCGAGCATCTTCGCTGCGTGGCCAAGTCCAGCCTCAGCCCGGCCAGTCCCAGGAAAAATGGCTATAAACTAATAATCATTGCAGATTGAGGAAGTCTGCTTCTGACTGACGAACCAGCGAGAGTTCTCGTAAAGGACGAAGAAAGACATATAACAATAGGTTGTCAGTTGTAGGTGATCGTTCTATAAGAATATAACTGCTTCAGGTTAATAGGAGAGAAAAATTAAACGGATAGCTCGTTCGTCTATGCATGATATCGATTAGCCAACAGCTCACAAGTGGTTGATAGCAACTGCAATCTTGTACTGGTGATACAAGGAAACGGATGCCGGCTTGGCATCATCAATAGAATCTGCAATGGTAGGGGAGATGCTCGCATCGGATTTTCCAAGTATGAGTCATCAGCAGGCTTTCCAGCATCAATATGTTTCAACGACCAAGCATGAATCAGTGCAGGTCGATGGCATCAATCATCATTATGGGGGGCTTCGCTTCTGTGCAGTTTCTTCATGGGTTGCTTCGGAAGCTAATACAGATCTTCTTCGCTATCCGAATGGAGTAGCATTTTAGATTTCTTCTTCGAAGGCGCCTTTCTTTCTTCGGAGGGTTCCTCCCGCTGGCGCTTTCTCAGTTCTCGATGGCGCTCGTCGATTAGCTTAATCTCCCTGTCGAGGCTCTAATCTGGTTGCTCTTCCTCTTCATCGTCGTTGTTGATGAAGTCGTTCAGGTCCTAGTCTTCACTTTATTCTTCGTTGTTGGCTTCGAGTCTTTAAATATCGATGAGTGAGTTTCGAATTGCTTCAGCCATTTCTGGATCTGCAGCTGATGCGCCGTCACCGTATTCTCGATTGTTTATAAGGGCCCGCTTTTGCAAATAATGATAGACTCTTAACTTTCTGTTTTCAGTTTCGTGATAATGACTGAACGGGACATCCTCAGAGCTGATATAGTACAAGTTCGGCAGTCTTTTTACTATCCTTTCAGCCAGCATCAGATGTGACGGGCTGATTGGGTTTTCGATGTTGGTTAGCTCCTGGTATTCTCTTTTGCTGATGACGCCAAGCCTAAAGGCTATTTGTACTAACTCGGATGAAGAATATTGCTTAATGTCCATCTTTAGCTTGTTAGAACTCATAACGTGATTGGCGGGCTTCTCTTCCAGGAAACTCAGTTCGTGTTCGGAGCCTTCTGCTTATTCGGCACCTTCTTCGCCTTCGCTTCCGTCTGCAACCTATCTCTTCGGCAACTATTCTGCTTCTGCTTCGTCGAGGCCAACCGCAACAATATCGTTCAAGCCTACATTTCTGCGCATGAGCTCCCTGATCATCAGTTCACTTGGTACCAGCTGGATATATTCTTCACCTCTCTGGCTCAGCTCCTCAAACAGTGAGCTTGTGGCGAAGTGATTCAGCCCGAGCCTTGACGCGAACATTGAATAATGAATATATTGGCGGGTACTATCTCAGCATATAAATGTTTCGATATGCCGCTTGGAGTAATTCTTAGCCTTGATTATGCGGTTGATATAGTCCTTATCTGCAGCGTCAACCACATAGCCTTGGGAATGCTCCTCCAAAAGCTCGTGGTATTCTTCGAGTGCATTAGTGTCGAGCTCGATACCCAGTATCAATACTTTCAGATTGCTGATCTGTTCGATCATCACTTGGATTTCGCTCTTTCGAATCTTCGAACAGTTGTCGAGTCCGTCAACAAGCACAACCAGTATCTTGGGTCGTTTGAGATTTTGAATTGTAGCTAGCACTATCTTGAGTGTACTGTAGAGTGCTGTGCGTCCATCAGGCACCTCCCGTTTGAGTTCCTCAATTGACTGGCGAAGAATCTTGTTGTATCGACTCTTCTCCGTCAGGTTGAATACGATTTCCATTGACGAACTGAATTTTACGACTGAGACTCTGTCCATGTCTCGAACATCGTTATCGTAGATTCGCAGCATCTCATTGATTGCGAAGTTTTGCCGCATTTCGTCACGCTCCTCCATTATATTCTTCATGCTGGTCGAGAAGTCCACCACAAATATGTATTCTTTTGGGGAAGTGGAATCGACCGAACCGAAGTACACACTCTCCTTCAGCTCTTTGGAGAAAAGATTTTAGGAGACTAGTAGTCTCTTCAATGACTCTTGTATTCGCTCACGAAGGATCGGGTGGTAACAATCCCCATCGAATGAATCTCGGTAACACTGGAACGCGAGGTAGGTTTGCATTTGAGATTCATGATAGAGGCCGCGAAGGAACAGCATGTACTGGTACATGACCTCAGGTGGGTAACTCAATCCAGCAGGCGGGGGTGCTTTTGGGTCGTCCTCGCTGTTCTCCTCGGGATGCTTTTAGACTGTCTTGGCATTCTTGAGACGGAGTTGAGTGCTGTATAGATCATCATAGTTGGCTATGAGTTGTTCGCAGTATTCGAGGTGCTCCCATGCCTGGTTGTATTCACCTCGACGGATGGTCAAATCTATCATCTTGAGCACAGTTCGAATGTATCGATGATCGTTTGGACGGTCTTTGAGAATCAGCAGGAGGGTTTGCATCTCCTCCACTAACAACGAGTATTAGCTCTCCTTTGCACAAAGGAAGAGGGTATCGATGAGGCTAGAGTACCTTCGGACTAGGATAACTTCCAACTCACGCAATTCCGAGGGAAGCTTCTTCTGCTTGCTTCGGATATAAATGTACATTTCCTTGATGCTCTTAAACTGCTTGTAGCCAGCAAGCATACTCTCCTCAGTTTCTTCCAAGCATGCACGAGAATACTTCAGTGCCTTCTCGAACTCCCCTTGATCGTAGCAGAGCCCTGCGAGGTTCTCCTGAATGAAGGCAACGCTTTTCTTCTTGTTGAGTTCAGTGAAGAACCCCAACGCACGATAGTACTTTATGGATTTTTGACTGTTATTTCCTGCGAAATAGCTTTAGTGGCAGTATTTGGTAAGTTCGTTGAGGATCCTCATTTTATCATACACCCCCTTCAGTTCACGGCTGCCGTGATACTCTGGAATCTCAATTTACAAGTCGCCCTTGATAATGAGGTTTGACTTTTCCAGCAATACATTCACTTGACGTTCGAGCTTGTTCACGTTAAGACTCAGGACAAACCAACTGAGCAAGCAGCTAGCGAGGAACAGCATACTCGGCGCAAGAATGATAGGCAGCAGGTGGTCTTGACTGAAGTCACTCTGAATGTTCTCAAGCACCTGATCAGAACCAATGATGAACATGAACAACGGAACCTTCTTCTGCTGGTAGGTCCATATCATAATCGGCTACTGGAAGTACGTAAAGGTTCCAATCACCGCGAGTTGCATCAATCCGGTGGTGTTCTGAAACCAGAAGGGCATGAAACCACTCAGCTTGGCCTGGACAACCTGCTACTGGGTCAGCAGCGGAGTATTGGAGTAGAACGTAAGTGAGTCGCTGCTGAGGTTATAGCTGAACACTCTGGAGGGGATCTACTGGTCTGGTGTGCTCATCGTGCTCATAAACACTTGGCTGAGGTAGACAGTCTGGGGAATAATTGACTGCTGGAAACCCTCCGTAAAGAAATTACTACCGTTATAGTTGAAGCAAAGAGTGCCGAGCAGCTGACTAGCATTAACCACCACCGAGCAGATGCATACTCGACCACTGCTATTGGGCACAACGGTATAGTTTTGCTGGTACAGCTGGTAGTTTTGAACAGTCGCGTTATGCTCAGCGCTGTAGATGTTGCTTGTCGCTGATAGGTTGTTGGGAGAAGATGGAAACGTAAACAGCAGTCCGTTGAGAAAGGTCCAAGCCGTAGAGCTGACGCATTCAGCCATATCGGGCAGTATCGCTTGGTTGTATGCTTCCAGATTCTGATAGCTGCTATAGGCTGCGAGCTGATCTGCAGTGAAGCCACCCGTCACTGTCGCATTGCTACCTGAGGCAAACCACATCGATTGGTTGCTGCTTGTCATTAGCCCATACGCAGGTTGTGAACTAACCACCGAGGAATCGTATGTCTGGTAGGTCTGTGAATTCAGGAACAGCTGTATCAGTGAATTTCTGACATTCTCGTAGCTTTGTAGCCGCTTTTCCATGATCCGCTGTTCTTGGGACAGTAGGTTTCTGACGAATATCTACTCGTTGAGCAGCTTCATGTTGCGGTAGATGCCCTGCTGGATGGGCGTACTAAACAGCATGATGGAAGTCGGGATGAACACCGTTATCAGCAGCGCAAGCATCAACGGGATGAAGATAGTCAGCATGATGTTAATGCGAAGCATGCCGCCTTCGCCCGAAGGCACCATAGCTTATAACAATGATATGCATCAGCTAAAGTCACTTCATGGGCACTTGGCTAGGTAGAACACCAGAAACGTGGTGAGAAGATATACACCCAGTACCACTCCGCCGACTATCTTCATGGTCTTTGGAGGGTTCGGATCGATTGCTGGGAGGAGCATCGATGCAAAAAGCCCGCCAACGAAGCCTCCCATATGCCCGTAGTAGTCTATCACGTTTGTAGATTGCGTGATGGAGAACATGATTGACATAAACAGGAATAGCACCACTACGCAGACAAGCTGTGCTCTGAGTGGCCCGACAGCTGCCAACTGACTCCAGTTTACGATGAGGTATGCCACCAATGTTCCAATGAAACCATAGATTGCAGTAGAGATTCCCACAGCAATTTGCCCCAGCGAGCCAGCTCCTAAATCACTGAGAATATTTCCACAGACTGCTGAAACGAGGAAGATGATGACCATCTGCCATGAGGAATAGCAAGCTTCGAGTCGTGTGATGATGATGTAGGAGGAAACGAGATTGGCCAGCAGATGCCCAATGTTGGCATGTAAGAACGCGGCAGTCAACAATCTGTATACTTGACCTTGGCAGACCTCAATGGGAACATTGGCTCCAAGTTCGTTGAGGATTCCCGACTGAATTTGCAGCACTCCCACCGAAGTATCGATTCCCATCACGCATTCGGTGATGAATAGCGCGATTGTGGTTAGCGCCAGGAAGTTTACTAAGCTAAGCAATTTCAGGCTTGGACAGAAGGTGATCTTGATTGTCTCAGGAATGGATTCATCGAGTGGGGGAGTCGTGTTGTTTGGAATGTACAGAAAGGGTACCTTATGCCTCACCACGAAGGCAGCTATTTGATTCATGTCTTCATCGGGTGCAGGCTGATAACCACCAGGGTTCCTTCCTGTGTTGCGTCGATTCACATCGCCAAGACCGTGCACGTTCGCCATGCAGATCAGAATTATAATTTGATGATGCAAGACCGTCAAAGGTGGTGGTTTTCGTAGTGAGAGGTAACCCTCTCATCGACCCGCAGGTACAAGCAGATGATGAGCGATGGGCCAAAGGTAATGCCAAACCAGAAGAGGTAGTTACCAAACTTCGTGTTGATGAGATTCTTGGTAAGCCAGAACAGCGGTATCTGACCCAACATGAAGGCGAACAAAATTGGTCTGAACTAACCCAAAGCCTACCTCACAATTTTGAAGACTACTGCAAGCACCAACTCGTGTAGCACTGCACTGAAGAGAAACGTGAGAAACTGTGCTTGTTTCTTGCTGGTCTTGAACTGCATGATAGCTTCAAGGTAGACGTGCCGGTACAGGAACTCGTGAACAGGCTGGTTCCACAGCCGGTTGAACTCTTCAAAGGTCGTGCTGTTCCACCAGTCCTTGTAGAAGCAGCGGTCTGCGAAGCACGATAACTCCCCGAAGATGTTGCACACGCACTCGAAGACGATGTAGAAGAGCAGGAGCATGAACAACGTAGTTGGAAGTAGGCTGCGGCTGAGTAGCTCAAAGAGCGAGATTCTATTACCGAGCTCGATGAAGGGAATGATGTAGTCTGTTTGGATTAAGTACACCGCGACGAGACATACGATGAGCGAAAGCATAGTCTTGGCGATATAGAAGTAATCTCGATTCTACCGCAACGGGTACTTCTCTTGGTAGACGAGCACTGGCATGATCATGTAGTGTGCAAAGTCTCGGATGTTGACATTCAGAGGGTAGCTTGTTAGTGGTCTTTCACCTTTTGCATGAGCTTCTTGCGCCTGCATTCGGTAGTCCCGGTTGGTGTTACTGTAGCTGTGCATCTTCATGAAATGCACCATCATTTGCAGAATCACAAAGGTCCGATGGGTGGCTGGCCAGTCCTTCATCACTACCACAATGATTCCAAACACCAGCATCACGCATTGGGAGCAGTGCTTCAGCAAATAGAGGAGCTTCCCGTTGTAACCCATGATCTGCAGCTTTTCATGCACAAATGCAAAGTAGGACCTAAGTAAATTTAGGTGCTTACCAAAGGCTGAAGAGTGGCCAAATCATCAGACAAGAGAACAGCTCGTTACGAACACTATCCAGCAATGCCCGATTAAAGTAGGAGCCCATCTGAAAGTGGTTGTTGAGTGGCCTCACGACAAGAAAGAAGAGTGCAATGATGACCATGAGATTGAAGATTCCTCGAAACTCGGAGTTGTGCATCTTGGAGTCTTTGTGGTAGTCATCGAGCAGTGAGTATCTCGGCATGAAACGATGCTTCGTGGGACCGCCAAGTTGTGGGTTGTCGATATTTGGGTATGACCAAATCTCTCCTTTCATTTTTTGTGCGAATTTCAAGTGTAAATATCATCGGGAAACGAGCCATTGCCAATAAATTGTCGGTGTGAGCTGAATGAGGCGGACGGAGAGGAAAGTCATTAAAATAACGAGTAAAGCATGGTCAATCCAACAACCAGCAGAATATCGGTCAATTTTTATCGTAGCCACGTGTTTTCTTGACGCCGCC
>ERZ724508.1148-NODE-1148-length-16536-cov-7.139433_pt1 | contig 16536 bp, 13 predicted proteins | sample MGYA00376041_ERZ724508 | MGnify/ENA primary metagenome ERZ724508 (study PRJEB28724, sample SAMN07190887) | wastewater metagenome | isolation source: effluent of sewage treatment plant in Hong Hong | place: USA: Christiansburg, Virginia | collected 2016-03-01 ...
GAACAGCTCTGCCAGATTGCCACCACGTACCGGCATCGGCAGCGGCTGCATTCCCGCCGGGCGCAGGAAGTGGACCGGGGGCTGCGGAATCACCCGCCAGCCCTGCGGTGTAACCTCGACGGCTTGCCCGTCGGCGGTTCCCAAGTCCAGATAGACAGCGTCGCCCGCCTTGCCGGTGCGCAGATACACCGGCTGTTCCGAACCTGTGTAGCGAGCGCGGGCCGCAAGTGTCGCTTGCGCCTCTGCCACTGCTTGCGCACTCGCCACGGTCTGCTGGGCGTCATACAGCCAACAGCGCAACAGCTTGGCAAACTCCGCCGACTCGATGCGCAGCGTTGCCCGTCGCTTGCCAATATCAACAGCGGCGAAGCAATCCCCCGCAGAGGTAAACAGCTCGGCGCGATGCTGCTCGGCCAGATTCATCATCTGCTTAGCGTGCGGCGGTGGACGCATCGAGGGGCTGGCCGTCTTCTTTGCCGCCGTCGGCCCTTTTCCTCTCGCCTTGCCCTTCGGTTCCGTCGCAGGAGTCGGCGCCGAGAGCGGACCATCGAGCGCAGCTTGCCCGCCAGCTTGTACCGTTTCGTTCACGTCACATTGCCCCATAGTCCGCCTCCTTTTTCATCTTCACCACGTCAACGCGGCAGTGGCCGAGCGTCGCCACAATCTGCGCGGCGTAGCGCTCGCCCGCTTCATCGGGGTCTGTCAGAATCCGCACGACTGCGCCCCCCGGTATGCGGTCGGCCAATTCCTGATTCCATGCGCCCGCAGTAATTCCTAACGTCGCGGGTACACGCTCGGCGCTGTCTCCCCATCGAGAGGCCAGGGTTAGGAAGTCAGTCGCCCCCTCTGCGATGTGAACCTCCCCAGACCACCATGGGGAAGCGCTGGCCGTCGCGAGTAGATCGCGGCCAGCGGCATCCGCCATGACCATTCCCGAGCCAGCAAACCCCGTCGGACCGACTCCCTTGGGAATCGTGCCCCCCATTCCCAACGTCCGCCCGTGAATGCTGGCCAGGTTCCCGCGTGAATCGTACCGCCCGAAAATCAGGCGATGCCCAGACCGTCGCCAATATGCGCACCATGCGGGCAGCGCACCGGGCGGCAGTGCCCGCGCAAGGTCGAGGTCTGTAACAGCAGCCGGGTCGATTCTGCGCGTCCGCAGCTGGGCGCAAAGTTCCCGATCATCGGCAACCTTCCCGCACCGGGCATAAAGCGCTTCTACTTCCACCGGCGGCGGCAAGATACGCTGTGGCGGCAGCGGTCGCCGGGGCGGTGGCGGCAGCGGCGCCGCGCCATCTAACCCCGCAATTCTTGCCGCTTCCGCAACCACGCGGGCAAAGTCGCTGCGCTCATTTAGTCCGCGCACGGTCGCCACCAAGCTGAATACGTCGCCCCCCTGGCCACAGCCAAAGCAATGCGCCGCCAGCGTGCCATTCGCACCGATCCGCACCGAACACGACGGATTCCGCTCCGCATGCCAGGGACAGCAGATAACCGCCCCCCCTGCCTGTCGCTTCGCCCCATCCGCCAACCCGATCGCAGAGAGCACTTGCCACGGCTCGACTAGATGACGCTTGACCCTGTCAGCGTCGAGAGTTAATTTTCCCATTGTTCGATCCTTTCAGGGGCTAGTCCGGCATGCGTCGCTAACGTCGCCGGGCTGGCCCCTTCTGTTGTCTACGTGGCCTTGCCCTTGGCGCCGCGCTTCCCTTGCGGGGCTTGCTTGTCGCGTTGCCGCTTGCGGGCTAGCCATTCATCTATCCGCGCCTCCTCATCGGCGCTCAGCGTTTCGGCTGACTCGCTGGGCTCATCGCCGCCCAAATCCGCTTCGATCAACTCAACGATCGCGGGTCGCAACTTGGCCCAAATCCGCTCCGCCAAGCGGGCGGAGTCGCGCGGCACCCGCGCTAAGCCTCTGGGCACGGCGGCACCGAAGCGGCTGCGGAGTCATCGCGCAAGGTGTCGGTCTGTCCGGTGGCAAAAAGCCAGCCGGGTTCGCCGAGAGCCGAGCGGATATGTGCAAGCACGACGTGCGAGGGCCTGCGCTGGTTGCGTAGTGCAAACCAGACATGGCGAGAGCTGACGCCAGCGAGCCGAGCAACTTGCTCGACTCCTAGGCCTTGCAGGTCCAGCGCAGCTTTGAAGCGGCGATAGATGAGGTTAGGGGGAGGGGGAAGGGGGAGTACGGAGTTCTTAGAATTTTCCACATTTGCAGTGTACGAACCGGAAAACAGTGACCCTTGGTTTTGGGCTGTTAACGTCACCATCAGCGACGGAAAAGATTTTTTCCAGGCGTCTTGGCGAAGGCTGAGAGCTAGCCGATCGCCCGCTTTTGGGATACCCACCACGGCTGTAGCGAAGTCGCCTCAGCGGGCAGGCAGTAGGTGAGCGCGATGTTGTGCGAGGTCGCGCAGCTGTGCGAGTGCCCCGGCGACGTAGCTGTGCGCAGCCCTCAAGCTGCAGTGCAGACGCGCAGCAACCTGGCGCTAGGTGTGCCTTGTGCGCGCAGGTCCAGCCCGAGACGACATAACTCTTAGCTTGTCGCTCTCGTGTCGCACGGGCTACTTGTCTACGATGACAAGCCCATCGCGTGATGCCAAACGGATCTTTCGGTCTTCAAGTGGTCCACCGCATGGGTTGCACTACGGAGCACTGCACTTTGGCATGTATGAGTGGTTGTCATTCGGCATTCTGGGCCTTGCAGTGCTTGGGGCCATCTACTACGGGGCAAACCGAAACACTGCCGTAGAGGGCGATGATGACAAACCAAGTGGCCCCTTCCGCACGTCAGCGGCACATGAGGCAATCTCGCGAGAGCTGAAGTTTGATTGGTCGTTTTCTGCGGCTGTCGAGGTGGCGCGACCGCCAGATCAGGAGCTTCCAACCATCGAGGCTCCGTGTGGGTCGTCCTTACTGCAAAACAGGGTGAAGTGGCGCGCGCAAGTGGTCGACTTGTTCACCCTGAGCTTTTGTTGGAGCAGGAGTGGGCCGAGGACCTGCAGGGCATGGAATAACTACGATGTAGCGCTTTTCTCATGTGCGGACGGGCCTACGCAGCGGGGACTCCCCACGCTTGGTGCCGCGATCTATAAGCGCGGCGGCTTTAACGGGACCTTTGGCTCATACGACAGGGACGTGTGGACACTGGAGGGAGTCAGCAAGGGGGACATTGCTCTCATCGTAGGACAGCCCCGAGAGGTTTATCGAACCCAGTCAGGTGTCAGCGTGGTTTTAATGCGCGGCACGGGACTTTTCCCTTGGCGATAACTGGCTTGTGATAAGGCCGACAGCTCATCGCTCACGGAAACATGACCGCTTGGTGGCCAGGGGGCAAAGGGCAGAAAGTACGGCATTTCGGCGCGAACCATACGCAAGATATGCCAAACAAATCGTCAAACGGTTTCGCGAGTTTGTGCGACGGCAGACATGACAATGAAGGCTGGCAAAATAAGCGGACGGTGACAAAAAGCACCGCATGATTACACGTTCACCGGGGCAGATTCCGGCGGCGCAAAGCGTGCGCCGAAGTGGGGCTAGTTGGGGCATGCAGGCCAACGCGGTGGTGCTTCGGCACACCATCCAGGCCAGTCAAGCTATCTGGAACCTGACGCTTTAATGCGGTTTGGGTGCCAGTTGTGTGGATTAAGTAAGTTATCAATTTATCGCCACGCATAAATATCTACATAAATTTTGAGAAATGACTACATGAGTGTGCAGTAAAAATCAGGGATGTGACGCGACGTTTTCGAGGCTGGTTAGCCGATGTGCGGACGTTGGGCCTTTCATGGCTTATCGTTCAATAGATCATGATGGCTAGAGGGCAATGGGCACTCAGTGTGATTACAGCTTAGCGGTGGGCGAGGGCTGGGGGCCAAATCCAGACCAAGCACCTAGCGGCGGCTCTCGCTGATTTTGACTATGGCGAGGACCAGTGAGGCGCAGTCAGAATTGGAGGCTGCGAGTTCCAAGCGGTGATGCAAGCGAGCTTCTGCGGCATCGAGCCCGGCTAGCTCCCGCCAGCGCAGTAGGTGAGCGCGATGTTGTGCGAGGTCGCGCAGCTGTGCGAGTGCCCCGGCGACGTAGCTGTGCGCAGCCCTCAAGCTGCAGTGCAGACGCGCAGCAACCTGGCGCTAGGTGTATCGCCGCGCTCCATACGGCGCATATGTGTCAAAACCCGTCAAACGGTTTCGCGAGTTTGTGCGACGGCAGACATGACAATGAAGGCTGGCAAAATAGGCGGACGCTAACAAAATAGACAAACTGATAACGCTAACAACGAGGCAGACTGCAGCGGCGCGGACGGTCGAGCGGTAGCGGATCGAAGGGCTGGCGGTGGCTGTGCTGTGGCAGCAGCGGCGGGCAGTCCGTCTAGGAAGCGCCCCGGTAGCGGTGAGCAGCTGGCCGGGGTCGAGCGGCAGCGGCTGGCGGATCGAAGGGCTGGCGGTGAAGCGCTCCCCCGGCTGGCGTAGCGCTTCGCGGGGGGGGCTTTTGCCGGTTCTGCAAACCTTTTGCCAACGACCCGATCCGCAGAAGTTTAGGTGGGCCTTACCGTTGCTGGGCGCATACGCGGGGAGGCTTTTGCGGGTTCTGAGGGGTCATCGGTAGACCATCGGCATCCCGACCGGCTGCCATGCCCCCCTGCGGTCGCGGTGGCCAGCCTTCCATGGTGGGCCGCTTAGCCGTCTGGCCGCTTGGCCGCTGCGCCGGGCTGGCGTGGGGCCTTCCTACCTCTTGAATCAAAATGGGGGCTCCTCGGGAGGGTTTGAGAGTTTTGGCCAAAAAATGGAAGCGCTCAGCGCCGATAAAACGTCGTTTCCCCAGGGGAAATTTAGGTGCTCTCCGTCGAGAAAGTACCCCCTTGGGGAAATTTGGCGCGGATCGTCAGCGACGATTTACTGATGAGTCTGCTACACATGGCATTCAAGAGGTAACGAGTTCGACCCTCGTCAGCTCCACTAAAAACCCCGTCGGTGACTAAAAGTCCGGCGGGGTTTTTTTATGCCTGAAAAGTGGGTGGGGAAACAGTGGGGAAATTTTCGGCGCTTCGGGGGGGGCTAGATGGGGTGGTTTTTGAGCGTTGCCAGCACCGTACTTTGCTGGGCACCTGCGGCCGATCCGGGGGCGGCGTAGGCCGATAGGGTCATGGTTGCGGACTCATGGCCCAAACTTCGGGCCACGATGTCAGGCGATGCGCCAGCTTGGATCGCCAGCGTGGCATGGAGTCCGCGCATAGAGTGAGCGCAGACCGTGGGAACCTGGGCCTGTTCGCAGATTCGCTTGACCCATTGCCGGGGCCAATCGCGCCAGTGAACCCCGAACAGCGGCGCCAGCGGTGTTTTGCAGCGGCAGAGGTCGCGCAGATAGGCTTGTAGTTCGTCGGGAACCTTCACCGTCCGCTTGCCCGCGTCGGTTTTTGAGTCGGGAATCCACAGCAGCCGCCCGCCGTCGTCGAGGTCGCGCACAACTCGCGAGACCACTTCGCCCGCCCGCATGCCCATAAGCAGCGTCATCATGGCTGCTATCGCGCCATCCTCCCCAGCGGCGGCGAGTTCGTGCGCAGTCTTGAGCCAGCGGCGGGCCTCGTCAATCCGCAGCTGAGACTTCCCACGGCGGACACGGCCGATTCCCTTCACATCGTCGAGCGGCGACTTGCGCAGGAGGCCGACCTTGACCGCCCAGCGACACATTGATTTCGCATCGGCCAGATATGCCTTGTGCGTGGCGACGGCAAGCGGGCGCTGCGTCTTCTCACTCTTGAGTGTGGTTAGGTCGCGGTACAGGCTCTCGCAGCGGGGCGGGCTCAGCGTTGACAGCGGCTTGGCTAGCACCTTTGCAAAGAAGCATCGCAGCCGGATCGGCGTCCCTTCGTAGGACGCGGGCTTGTTGCCGAGTTCCTTTAGGTGGGCCGCGTAACGCTCGACGGCATCGCCCACGCTCAGCGGGAAGGCCGATTGAATCCGCTCGACGCTGCGTTGCGCAATCTGGTAGGCACGGTCTGGGGTCGTCGCGCCGGGCGTCCATGAGCGCTGTCCGTTGATGATGAGCTGGCACCGATACCCGCCATGATGGCGATAGGGACCAAACACCTTGATATCAGCGGCCATGGTGCGCCCCGTTCTCGGCTGACTCCGCCCCAAGCGCCGACGGCTTGGCCGTGGCGACCGCAGCCTGCGCAGCATCGGCGGTCGGGAAGTGCCGCCAGCTCATCGCCAGCTGGTCAAGGGCGAGCTCGACCACACAGAAGGGGGCATCCCTTGCGCAGCGCAGCCACTCGACCGAGACGAACAGCCGCGCCCCTTCCCGACGCATCGCCCCGAGCAGCCGCCACATGGGCCACCGCCCGGACGATACACGGCGGAGAAAGTCATGGGTTGCCCGCTCGTCGGGCTTGCTGAGGTCGAGCGTTGCCGCGATCGTCGGCGGGCTCATCAGCAGCGACGAGCGCTTGCGGGAACGTCGGGACAATGGATCGGTGCCATTTGAACGTACTTCGGGCATAGTTCGCTCCGGTGCGGCGCAACGGTGCAAGCGTCGCGTCGCGCTATGGGGGCCGGCGGGGTTGTGTCCCTGCCGGTCCCCGGTTTCGTTTCGGTTCTCCCTTGAGAACCCTAGACATCCTAAGTAATGCCAGCCTTTACGGCAAGGCTGTATTTAACAGCCGTTGCAGCGTTTAAGGTGGCGTCGTATGTCGTACATGTGGCCAAAACAAAGCTGACCATCCTGGTACCTGCAGACATCGCCGACGCGGCGCGTGATGCCGTGGTCGCCCTGTCTGGGCCACCGCTGCGGCTGACCCTTGCCCAGCTCGGCGAAAATGCCTTGCGGGCTGAAATTGACCGACTCCGCCGAGAGCACAACAAAGGAAAGCCGTTTCCTTCCCATCGAGCAGCCCTAAAGGGTGGGCGCCCCATCGGCAGCTCTGGCGACTAGCCCGCGAGCAGCTGCTGTGCAGGAGGCTCATCGCTCGCCTAGTCAAGGATGCGCCCGGCATCTATCCAGCTGCGCAGCGCCCAGGGCGCTAGGTCGGCGGCTGTCACGCTCTGCGCCGTCCGCGCGACTCCCCAGGGAATCCGTGCCCACGGCAGCAAGTACGCTGTCGCGGTCGGCCCCTCCCGAAACTGCACAGCCAGATAGGCGGCGGCGCCAGCGGCCACAGCTTGATCAAGGTGGCTTGCCTGATGCGCGGGCAGATCGTCGCGGTAAAATCGGGAGTCTGCGGTGCTCTTGAGTTCGCAGACTCCGTACCGACCGCCCGGCAACAGCAGCACGAAGTCGGCGCCCGACTTGGCCACGGGTACAAACACGGCCGAGCGGCGCACCGAATCCCAGACCGACCGCGTATCAGGGTTCAGCCTATCGAAGCGGAGTAGCTTCCCCCGCGTCACCAGTGGCGCGAAGATGTACCGGCTTAGCCACTCCTCGAATGCAGCGCCGTTGCCCTGGGCGCGGACTCCGGCAAGCTGGCGGTTACGGGGCGGCATGGCTGCCCCCTGCCTGTGAATCGTGACAACCCGACCCTGTTGGGCTTAGGGGTCCACCTAGATCACCCCCCCCAAAACCCCCAAAAGGGGGGTTATTCTGGCAATTATCGACGGGAGGGCCGCCGCACCTTTTGCCGAATCTGGGCGACTGCATAAGCCCTGCATAACCCCCAAAAGGGGGGCTCGAGTCTGGGCGGTGGCGGCTGTTGCCGGTTCTGCAAACCTTTTGCCGAACACCCGATCCGCAGAAGTTTAGGTGGGCCTTACCGTTGCTGGGCGCATACGCGGGGGGCTTTTGCGGGTTCTGAGGGGTCATCGGTAGACCTTGGGATTGACGTGGTAGACGATGCGCGGTCGCCCGCCCGTCTGCTGTCTGTCGGCGCGTAACCAGTCATGCTCGATAAGAACGACGATGGCTTTCTCTACATCCGACTTGTCGGCTAGTCCGGTCCATCCGTGTCCGTAGGCTTCCCGCGCCCCAAATCGATCGGGAAGCTGCCGCGACCGGATGCGCTCCGCAAGCAGCCTTGCCGGGCTGCTCTCGCCTTCCCGTCCTAGCCCATACACGCGGTACGCATGCTTTAACAGGTAGTCGGTCCAGCGCTGCGCCAGCAAGACCGCCCGGTGCGAGACTGGCCCTTTCTCCCCGCCGTCAACGCAGTCTGCCAAGTGAAATAGGAGCGCTAGCGATGGCACAAGGGAACGGTACTTCCCAAGGTGAGACACCACGGCCGGATGGTCAGATGGGCGCCGCACCCTCTGCTCTATGTGCTCTCGGTAGTCGTCGGCAACCTTTTGTGCAGGTTCCGCATAGTGTAGGAACGGCGGCGCTCCCTCCGTGTTTCCAATTGCGCCGATCGCCGCAACATCGAGATCCGCTAGGCGGCGGAAAATCTCGTGTGCTCGTGTTCGTGCAGCTTCATCAGGAGGGCGGTCGATGTTCCGCCATTCGGGCAGGATGTCAGGATAGACCAACAGTTGAAAGCGCTGGATTAGGCCATCACTATCAGCGCCCGGCTGTAGTGCGGCTTTCATGTACCGCGACAGGGGGCCGGGCTGGATGCCGCCCAGAATCGACATGCACATGGAATCGAGACGAACGTGCCCTCTGCCGATGCGGTCAACGGTAAACTTCCCATCACCGTTCCAAGTTTCCAGATAGAAGGAACGATCCTGCCGATGTCCCTCGCGGTCGAGGCTGTACAGCCAAGCGGTCAGCTCGTCGCGTGCAAGCAACAGTCCGTAAGGGTTCTGTTGCAACAGCAACGCCAGTTGCTCAACCGTTGAATCACGGACGATGTAGCGGCGAGCCGTCGGCATACGCGGCTCTAGCTCCGCTAGTTGGCTCTGTAGTTTGCTCACGTCGGCGGCAGCGTCATCATTCGCAGCCTTCTCAATTTGCGCTGTGAGCGCTTTCCTTTTTGCTGCTGCGGCGACTTCCGACCGCCTGTAATCCCTGGACTCATCTTCATACTTCGCGTATGCCCGAGCGTCGAGCCTCTCCAACGGTGCGAGCGCTTCCCGAAGTGCTGGCGATTTGAGCGCGGACGCCGGGCCGACGACTGCGCCCCACAGATTCGGAATTGCCGTCCAGTCATCGAGACGCTTAGGCCGAATGGCACAGCGGCGACCGACGATAGACGACAGCGCAACCACAGCACCGACGCCGACATATTCAAGCGGACACTGCATCCGCTCGGCGGCGTCACCAATCCACGGCCGCAGCGATTCCGGCAGCATGTCCAGTGTCATCGGCGGAACCGGCGGCAACCCTTCGGGAAGCGGAACCGGGTCCGGCCAGTCGGCAGCGGCAACCTTGTTTAGCAACCCATCGAGCGCAGCTTGCCCGCCCGCCTGTACCGTTTCGTTCACGTCACATCGCCCCACGGTCCGCCTCCTTTTTCATCGTCGCCACGCATACGCGGCAGTGGCCGATAGTCGCCACAATCTGCGCGGCGTAGCGCTTGCCCGCTTCGTCGGGGTCGGTCAGAATCCGCACGACTGCGCCCCCCGGTATGCGGTCGGCCAATTCCTGATTCCATGCGCCCGCAGTAATTCCTAACGTCGCGGGTACACGCTCGGCGCTGTCTCCCCATCGAGAGGCCAGGGTTAGGAAGTCAGTCGCCCCCTCTGCGATGTGAACCTCCCCAGACCACCATGGGGAAGCGCTGGCCGTCGCGAGTAGATCGCGGCCAGCGGCATCCGCCATGACCATTCCCGAGCCAGCAAACCCCGTCGGACCGACTCCCTTGGGAATCGTGCCCCCCATTCCCAACGTCCGCCCGTGAATGCTGGCCAGGTTCCCGCGTGAATCGTACCGCCCGAAAATCAGGCGATGCCCAGACCGTCGCCAATATGCGCACCATGCGGGCAGCGCACCGGGCGGCAGTGCCCGCGCAAGGTCGAGGTCTGTAACAGCAGCCGGGTCGATTCTGCGCGTCCGCAGCTGGGCGCAAAGTTCCCGATCATCGGCAACCTTCCCGCACCGGGCATAAAGCGCTTCTACTTCCACCGGCGGCGGCAAGATACGCTGTGGCGGCAGCGGTCGCCGGGGCGGTGGCGGCAGCGGCGCCGCGCCATCTAACCCCGCAATTCTTGCCGCTTCCGCAACCACGCGGGCAAAGTCGCTGCGCTCATTTAGTCCGCGCACGGTCGCCACCAAGCTGAATACGTCGCCCCCCTGGCCACAGCCAAAGCAATGCGCCGCCAGCGTGCCATTCGCACCGATCCGCACCGAACACGACGGATTCCGCTCCGCATGCCAGGGACAGCAGATAACCGCCCCCCCTGCCTGTCGCTTCGCCCCATCCGCCAACCCGATCGCAGAGAGCACTTGCCACGGCTCGACTAGATGACGCTTGACCCTGTCAGCGTCGAGAGTTAATTTTCCCATTGTTCGATCCTTTCAGGGGCTAGTCCGGCATGCGTCGCTAACGTCGCCGGGCTGGCCCCTTCTGTTGTCTACGTGGCCTTGCCCTTGGCGCCGCGCTTCCCTTGCGGGGCTTGCTTGTCGCGTTGCCGCTTGCGGGCTAGCCATTCATCTATCCGCGCCTCCTCATCGGCGCTCAGCGTTTCGGCTGACTCGCTGGGCTCATCGCCGCCCAAATCCGCTTCGATCAACTCAACGATCGCGGGTCGCAACTTGGCCCAAATCCGCTCCGCCAAGCGGGCGGAGTCGCGCGGCACCCGCGCTAAGCCTCTGGGCACGGCGGCACCGAAGCGGCTGCGGAGTCATCGCGCAAGGTGTCGGTCTGTCCGGTGGCAAAAAGCCAGCCGGGTTCGCCGAGAGCCGAGCGGATATGTGCAAGCACGACGTGCGAGGGCCTGCGCTGGTTGCGTAGTGCAAACCAGACATGGCGAGAGCTGACGCCAGCGAGCCGAGCAACTTGCTCGACTCCTAGGCCTTGCAGGTCCAGCGCAGCTTTGAAGCGGCGATAGATGAGGTTAGGGGGAGGGGGAAGGGGGAGTACGGAGTTCTTAGAATTTTCCACATTTGCAGTGTACGAACCGGAAAACAGTGACCCTTGGTTTTGGGCTGTTAACGTCACCATCAGCGACGGAAAAGATTTTTTCCAGGCGTCTTGGCGAAGGCTGAGAGCTAGCCGATCGCCCGCTTTTGGGATACCCACCACGGCTGTAGCGAAGTCGCCTCAGCGGGCAGGCAGTAGGTGAGCGCGATGTTGTGCGAGGTCGCGCAGCTGTGCGAGTGCCCCGGCGACGTAGCTGTGCGCAGCCCTCAAGCTGCAGTGCAGACGCGCAGCAACCTGGCGCTAGGTGTGCCTTGTGCGCGCAGGTCCAGCCCGAGACGACATAACTCTTAGCTTGTCGCTCTCGTGTCGCACGGGCTACTTGTCTACGATGACAAGCCCATCGCGTGATGCCAAACGGATCTTTCGGTCTTCAAGTGGTCCACCGCATGGGTTGCACTACGGAGCACTGCACTTTGGCATGTATGAGTGGTTGTCATTCGGCATTCTGGGCCTTGCAGTGCTTGGGGCCATCTACTACGGGGCAAACCGAAACACTGCCGTAGAGGGCGATGATGACAAACCAAGTGGCCCCTTCCGCACGTCAGCGGCACATGAGGCAATCTCGCGAGAGCTGAAGTTTGATTGGTCGTTTTCTGCGGCTGTCGAGGTGGCGCGACCGCCAGATCAGGAGCTTCCAACCATCGAGGCTCCGTGTGGGTCGTCCTTACTGCAAAACAGGGTGAAGTGGCGCGCGCAAGTGGTCGACTTGTTCACCCTGAGCTTTTGTTGGAGCAGGAGTGGGCCGAGGACCTGCAGGGCATGGAATAACTACGATGTAGCGCTTTTCTCATGTGCGGACGGGCCTACGCAGCGGGGACTCCCCACGCTTGGTGCCGCGATCTATAAGCGCGGCGGCTTTAACGGGACCTTTGGCTCATACGACAGGGACGTGTGGACACTGGAGGGAGTCAGCAAGGGGGACATTGCTCTCATCGTAGGACAGCCCCGAGAGGTTTATCGAACCCAGTCAGGTGTCAGCGTGGTTTTAATGCGCGGCACGGGACTTTTCCCTTGGCGATAACTGGCTTGTGATAAGGCCGACAGCTCATCGCTCACGGAAACATGACCGCTTGGTGGCCAGGGGGCAAAGGGCAGAAAGTACGGCATTTCGGCGCGAACCATACGCAAGATATGCCAAACAAATCGTCAAACGGTTTCGCGAGTTTGTGCGACGGCAGACATGACAATGAAGGCTGGCAAAATAAGCGGACGGTGACAAAAAGCACCGCATGATTACACGTTCACCGGGGCAGATTCCGGCGGCGCAAAGCGTGCGCCGAAGTGGGGCTAGTTGGGGCATGCAGGCCAACGCGGTGGTGCTTCGGCACACCATCCAGGCCAGTCAAGCTATCTGGAACCTGACGCTTTAATGCGGTTTGGGTGCCAGTTGTGTGGATTAAGTAAGTTATCAATTTATCGCCACGCATAAATATCTACATAAATTTTGAGAAATGACTACATGAGTGTGCAGTAAAAATCAGGGATGTGACGCGACGTTTTCGAGGCTGGTTAGCCGATGTGCGGACGTTGGGCCTTTCATGGCTTATCGTTCAATAGATCATGATGGCTAGAGGGCAATGGGCACTCAGTGTGATTACAGCTTAGCGGTGGGCGAGGGCTGGGGGCCAAATCCAGACCAAGCACCTAGCGGCGGCTCTCGCTGATTTTGACTATGGCGAGGACCAGTGAGGCGCAGTCAGAATTGGAGGCTGCGAGTTCCAAGCGGTGATGCAAGCGAGCTTCTGCGGCATCGAGCCCGGCTAGCTCCCGCCAGCGCAGTAGGTGAGCGCGATGTTGTGCGAGGTCGCGCAGCTGTGCGAGTGCCCCGGCGACGTAGCTGTGCGCAGCCCTCAAGCTGCAGTGCAGACGCGCAGCAACCTGGCGCTAGGTGTATCGCCGCGCTCCATACGGCGCATATGTGTCAAAACCCGTCAAACGGTTTCGCGAGTTTGTGCGACGGCAGACATGACAATGAAGGCTGGCAAAATAGGCGGACGCTAACAAAATAGACAAACTGATAACGCTAACAACGAGGCAGACTGCAGCGGCGCGGACGGTCGAGCGGTAGCGGATCGAAGGGCTGGCGGTGGCTGTGCTGTGGCAGCAGCGGCGGGCAGTCCGTCTAGGAAGCGCCCCGGTAGCGGTGAGCAGCTGGCCGGGGTCGAGCGGCAGCGGCTGGCGGATCGAAGGGCTGGCGGTGAAGCGCTCCCCCGGCTGGCGTAGCGCTTCGCGGGGGGGGCTTTTGCCGGTTCTGCAAACCTTTTGCCAACGACCCGATCCGCAGAAGTTTAGGTGGGCCTTACCGTTGCTGGGCGCATACGCGGGGAGGCTTTTGCGGGTTCTGAGGGGTCATCGGTAGACCATCGGCATCCCGACCGGCTGCCATGCCCCCCTGCGGTCGCGGTGGCCAGCCTTCCATGGTGGGCCGCTTAGCCGTCTGGCCGCTTGGCCGCTGCGCCGGGCTGGCGTGGGGCCTTCCTACCTCTTGAATCAAAATGGGGGCTCCTCGGGAGGGTTTGAGAGTTTTGGCCAAAAAATGGAAGCGCTCAGCGCCGATAAAACGTCGTTTCCCCAGGGGAAATTTAGGTGCTCTCCGTCGAGAAAGTACCCCCTTGGGGAAATTTGGCGCGGATCGTCAGCGACGATTTACTGATGAGTCTGCTACACATGGCATTCAAGAGGTAACGAGTTCGACCCTCGTCAGCTCCACTAAAAACCCCGTCGGTGACTAAAAGTCCGGCGGGGTTTTTTTATGCCTGAAAAGTGGGTGGGGAAACAGTGGGGAAATTTTCGGCGCTTCGGGGGGGGCTAGATGGGGTGGTTTTTGAGCGTTGCCAGCACCGTACTTTGCTGGGCACCTGCGGCCGATCCGGGGGCGGCGTAGGCCGATAGGGTCATGGTTGCGGACTCATGGCCCAAACTTCGGGCCACGATGTCAGGCGATGCGCCAGCTTGGATCGCCAGCGTGGCATGGAGTCCGCGCATAGAGTGAGCGCAGACCGTGGGAACCTGGGCCTGTTCGCAGATTCGCTTGACCCATTGCCGGGGCCAATCGCGCCAGTGAACCCCGAACAGCGGCGCCAGCGGTGTTTTGCAGCGGCAGAGGTCGCGCAGATAGGCTTGTAGTTCGTCGGGAACCTTCACCGTCCGCTTGCCCGCGTCGGTTTTTGAGTCGGGAATCCACAGCAGCCGCCCGCCGTCGTCGAGGTCGCGCACAACTCGCGAGACCACTTCGCCCGCCCGCATGCCCATAAGCAGCGTCATCATGGCTGCTATCGCGCCATCCTCCCCAGCGGCGGCGAGTTCGTGCGCAGTCTTGAGCCAGCGGCGGGCCTCGTCAATCCGCAGCTGAGACTTCCCACGGCGGACACGGCCGATTCCCTTCACATCGTCGAGCGGCGACTTGCGCAGGAGGCCGACCTTGACCGCCCAGCGACACATTGATTTCGCATCGGCCAGATATGCCTTGTGCGTGGCGACGGCAAGCGGGCGCTGCGTCTTCTCACTCTTGAGTGTGGTTAGGTCGCGGTACAGGCTCTCGCAGCGGGGCGGGCTCAGCGTTGACAGCGGCTTGGCTAGCACCTTTGCAAAGAAGCATCGCAGCCGGATCGGCGTCCCTTCGTAGGACGCGGGCTTGTTGCCGAGTTCCTTTAGGTGGGCCGCGTAACGCTCGACGGCATCGCCCACGCTCAGCGGGAAGGCCGATTGAATCCGCTCGACGCTGCGTTGCGCAATCTGGTAGGCACGGTCTGGGGTCGTCGCGCCGGGCGTCCATGAGCGCTGTCCGTTGATGATGAGCTGGCACCGATACCCGCCATGATGGCGATAGGGACCAAACACCTTGATATCAGCGGCCATGGTGCGCCCCGTTCTCGGCTGACTCCGCCCCAAGCGCCGACGGCTTGGCCGTGGCGACCGCAGCCTGCGCAGCATCGGCGGTCGGGAAGTGCCGCCAGCTCATCGCCAGCTGGTCAAGGGCGAGCTCGACCACACAGAAGGGGGCATCCCTTGCGCAGCGCAGCCACTCGACCGAGACGAACAGCCGCGCCCCTTCCCGACGCATCGCCCCGAGCAGCCGCCACATGGGCCACCGCCCGGACGATACACGGCGGAGAAAGTCATGGGTTGCCCGCTCGTCGGGCTTGCTGAGGTCGAGCGTTGCCGCGATCGTCGGCGGGCTCATCAGCAGCGACGAGCGCTTGCGGGAACGTCGGGACAATGGATCGGTGCCATTTGAACGTACTTCGGGCATAGTTCGCTCCGGTGCGGCGCAACGGTGCAAGCGTCGCGTCGCGCTATGGGGGCCGGCGGGGTTGTGTCCCTGCCGGTCCCCGGTTTCGTTTCGGTTCTCCCTTGAGAACCCTAGACATCCTAAGTAATGCCAGCCTTTACGGCAAGGCTGTATTTAACAGCCGTTGCAGCGTTTAAGGTGGCGTCGTATGTCGTACATGTGGCCAAAACAAAGCTGACCATCCTGGTACCTGCAGACATCGCCGACGCGGCGCGTGATGCCGTGGTCGCCCTGTCTGGGCCACCGCTGCGGCTGACCCTTGCCCAGCTCGGCGAAAATGCCTTGCGGGCTGAAATTGACCGACTCCGCCGAGAGCACAACAAAGGAAAGCCGTTTCCTTCCCATCGAGCAGCCCTAAAGGGTGGGCGCCCCATCGGCAGCTCTGGCGACTAGCCCGCGAGCAGCTGCTGTGCAGGAGGCTCATCGCTCGCCTAGTCAAGGATGCGCCCGGCATCTATCCAGCTGCGCAGCGCCCAGGGCGCTAGGTCGGCGGCTGTCACGCTCTGCGCCGTCCGCGCGACTCCCCAGGGAATCCGTGCCCACGGCAGCAAGTACGCTGTCGCGGTCGGCCCCTCCCGAAACTGCACAGCCAGATAGGCGGCGGCGCCAGCGGCCACAGCTTGATCAAGGTGGCTTGCCTGATGCGCGGGCAGATCGTCGCGGTAAAATCGGGAGTCTGCGGTGCTCTTGAGTTCGCAGACTCCGTACCGACCGCCCGGCAACAGCAGCACGAAGTCGGCGCCCGACTTGGCCACGGGTACAAACACGGCCGAGCGGCGCACCGAATCCCAGACCGACCGCGTATCAGGGTTCAGCCTATCGAAGCGGAGTAGCTTCCCCCGCGTCACCAGTGGCGCGAAGATGTACCGGCTTAGCCACTCCTCGAATGCAGCGCCGTTGCCCTGGGCGCGGACTCCGGCAAGCTGGCGGTTACGGGGCGGCATGGCTGCCCCCTGCCTGTGAATCGTGACAACCCGACCCTGTTGGGCTTAGGGGTCCACCTAGATCACCCCCCCCAAAACCCCCAAAAGGGGGGTTATTCTGGCAATTATCGACGGGAGGGCCGCCGCACCTTTTGCCGAATCTGGGCGACTGCATAAGCCCTGCATAACCCCCAAAAGGGGGGCTCGAGTCTGGGCGGTGGCGGCTGTTGCCGGTTCTGCAAACCTTTTGCCGAACACCCGATCCGCAGAAGTTTAGGTGGGCCTTACCGTTGCTGGGCGCATACGCGGGG
>ERZ724508.1149-NODE-1149-length-16533-cov-6.335356_pt1 | contig 16533 bp, 26 predicted proteins | sample MGYA00376041_ERZ724508 | MGnify/ENA primary metagenome ERZ724508 (study PRJEB28724, sample SAMN07190887) | wastewater metagenome | isolation source: effluent of sewage treatment plant in Hong Hong | place: USA: Christiansburg, Virginia | collected 2016-03-01 ...
TGGAGCAGATGGCCCAGAAAGAAGCCAAGGCCAATCGCAAGAAGATGAATACTCTAGAGCTGCTTTACAACAAGGCTTTGATGAAGTAGGCTGCTGAGAAGCACGATAATGTCAAGAAGACCGACGTCAAGACCTGAACTGATCTTCACATCTTCACAATCTTACGACTTTGAATTCACTGCGAATCATTTTAGCTTCGAATGAAGCTTATCGCATGCCTTCTCCAAAAGCGCCCATATATTTGCTTGAATTTCCTCTCGTTGGTTCCTCTCCCTATCGATTTGGCTGAGCAGTGTTTCATGTGTTTGCTCGATTGTTAGCCTTAATGTTTCAGACTCTTGTATCCGAGATTGCTCCTCCTTGACTAGTGCTACCGTAAACCTATCGAGTTGAGTGTTGACAGTCTAAGAAATCCTAGCATTGGAATTCTAAGAATTAGTTTAGTCGATTCGGCGGATGAGTTAGTCAGCTTGTGAGTTTGTTCGCCAGCACTCCGTATTGAGGTGGCGTTGCTGCTGGACCAGCTTCTGTTTGAAGTCTTATTAGATTTCACTGATTTTGCTGTTGGCTGATGTTCTGTGATGTATGAGAAATTCCTGTGTTGCCTACCGTTGTTATTCGAGCCATCCTTACTCGATATCCTTCAGTTCGCTCACATGTGATCGATTTCTTTCGTTGTCCTACTCGACCAACAGCTGATGTTAATGAAGTCTTGCGCCGACTCGTTCCAATTATCCTCGCATTTGAGCCAACTTCACCTCAGCTTCTGGGAGGCTTTTCGATGCTTTTTCCTAAAGCTCCTCCAACCTCCGTTAGAACTCCTCCTTTTGGGTCAATACATTATCATGTTCGGCTTGCTCGACCTCTCGAATGCGCTAAGCCAGCCTAAGAAGCCTGCTTTTATTGTGCAGTTGAGCGTTCTCTTCAGTTTGCATATCAATAACAATCTGATGTTACTGTGCTAACCGACCTAGATCATATGAATTTCTCAGCGTGTGCTATAGGTAATTCACTGAATTAAACATTCTTCGCAAAATACTTTCACACAGGCTTGGTTCATTGGGTTGTCAAAAGTTTCGGTAAGGGTATTTTAGCGAGTTATGCCGTTCAGGCTCACAAAACTCAAAATCAATCTATAGCAACGATCGAGCCAATGGAGCAGGATACCGCTCTCCTGGTCGTTGGATAGTTCGTGCTACAAATACTCTCGGAGCCGTGGTTCACATTCTTTTCGTTTCAGTCGCAGTAGTTTCAAGGCAAAAGTCTAGATCCCTAACCTTTCAGCAAGGGAATTCGAGGAACTTGCACAAAATACTACCTTCCTGACGGTTTATAACTCTGCGAAACCCCTTATGGGCGACTATCATTGAGCTTAAGCTAAAAAAGCATAATTATTTTCCGTTCTTCCTTGCTTCTAAATTCTATGAATTTTGCAGAAGTTGGTTGGCCCATCATTCTGCCGTTGCATCTGGAGAAAATTCTTTGCCGATCGGGGGTTAGAGGACTACTGGTTTCCTTCGATTTGTAATTGAAGGTGCTCGAAATTATTAATCGCCTCTCACAAATGTACAAGGGTCCTCTCCGCAATGAGCGAAGAATCACAACGCCTAGTTTAGATTCTCGCAGGCTTCTTCGACTTCTCGTTGATACCAAAAAGACCGACAACGCCAGCCGGTCTCCGGATAAAAATATAAGCGAGCGGATGCTACTGCGACATCGTTATCAATCACCAGAAACTCTAGCAAGCTCCCCCTCAAAGAAGGAGCTTCAGCATAGCCCTGAACCAAGCCCACACTATAGGTCGGCTAGGCTGCTGGATTGCAAATCGTTGGATTACCGATAAACTCATACCCGGAAGCGTGTAGAGAAATACTCTTACAGCACAGCCGATCTGCTAGGTGAGGGGTTCACCAGCAGGGTATACAAGGCCACCCGTGATGGAATCTCCGAACCCTTTGCCATTAAGGTAGTGGAGCTGAAGAAATACTCGGCTTCAAACCGTGAGATGCTGGAGTCCGAGATCACCATACTGAAGAGTATCGATCACCCCAACATCATCCGTTGCTACGATGTGTACCTCACTGTGAACAACTGCTACATCGTGACCGAGTATTGTGAGGGTGGCGACCTATACACCCTTATGAAAAGGTTCCGTGGGGACCAACTCAGCGACTCACGTGTTGCCGCAATCATGAAGGATATTCTGAGTGGATTTCGGTACCTCTCGGAGCAAGGTGTGGTGCATCGGGACATCAAACCAGCTAACATTTTTTTTAGACAAGGAATAGCAAAGCTGGCCGATTTTGGCTTTGCCAAGAAACTATCGCTGTTGAAGGAAAAGGAGAACTTCAATGTCGGAACGCCGCTGTACATGCCGCTGTAGGCCCTCACAGACAGTAAATATTCACTGAAGAGTGATGTCTTCTCAATTGGTGTGCTGTTCTACGAACTACTGTTTGGTCGCTCACCGTGGGAATGTCGAAGTGAAAAGGAGCTTGTGAAGAAGCTCGTCGAGGAACCTATACAGTTTCCTAAGCAACTCTCTGCGGGAGTAACTGCTCTCATTCAAGGGTGTCTTGCCATTGATGAGCAATTGCGTTTCTCCGTGGATCAGCTCTTTGGTTGCTAGTTTGTACAGACACTGATGAACAACCCTGAGTCGGTGGAACCACTTCGCCCATACCTTATCCAGCCGATTCCGAAGTAGCCAATACAACCTCCTACGGATACCAGAAGATCTCCGATTAAAGCAAGCTCACCGACTCCGAGGACAATGCCGGCAGGCGATCGGAAGATGCAGATGGATCGCAACGCTTCCATCCTGCTCGTGCAGCTGAATTTGTGCAGATTTATGTACTACCTCAACCGGAATCGCATTCCGTTGATGGAAAAGAAGTCGAAAGATCGACTAAATGCAGTGTTACAGAGGCACATACTCCGGTTGATGATCAAGCTCACAGAACTAGGCACTAAGAATAATTTCAAGCTTACCGAGTACCGGGATTTCAAAATCGGTAGCCAATTTTTGAAGATGTACTCTACCATCTGTGAGTACCAGACACGATACCGATCAGAATTCGTTGGCAACAATCTCGCCGAAGTGGAAGGTGAAGAGATTCTTTTGGCACTGCGGCAGTACGATCAAGACAATAGTGACCGGGAATTTTACGAGCAGGCGTCTAACATAGTACGCCCGTTGGCCAAAGAGTTGCTGGTGACATTGGACAAGAAATACCAGAGCGAAACAACCTCTTCGGGGAGTAGCATAGTATCCTCGCTGGAGGGACTTCGCTCACTTCTAAAATACTTAAGTCTGCTGAAGATGATGGTTCGGCATTTCGAGGACTATGAGTACTTCATGATGTTCAGCTCGATAACTGTGCTTCCGGACTACGCCAAATCGACTGCCAGCAGTGACGAATTCAGTAAACTCAAGCAATTACTAGGCTGATCTGTATGCTCTATTGGTTCACGTTTTCATATTTGAAATTCGAAACCAGTTGAATGGTTGCTGTTATTAATTGCCAGAATGCTGAGTACGTCCGGACAAAAGAAAATGGTGGTTTCTTCGACAGTAGAAGATATCACGAAAGAGATAACAATGAAGGGAGTGGAGGAGCAGATCCAAGAAGAGGAGAAGAAGTAGCAAATTGTTCGGGAGAGAACAATCGGAAAGGGATAGCAAACAAGTATCAGCAAGGAAAGCATCGGGTTTCACTATGATGTTGCAGAACCAGCTACGACTCCAGTGCAGTTCAACGAAGGGGTCAACGAGAATTCGGTGCATTTCAAACCTTTCCGCCATCCCATGGGTTTCTACCTCAAGCAATACAAGCTGAAGATGGGAAATCGAACTCTTCAGGTGCGACAGTTCCTACGCAACCGGCGACGGTCCATTAAATATCGGAGGCTCATCAAAGCGGCAAGATCGTCTTGGGGGGTATGCACATGAACCTAGCGAACAATGATGTGTGAAGATAGATCAGCATAAATGTCGGCATAGTATGAGTCTCAAAGTTTATATGCGTTGGCTGGGTAGTCGTCGTAGAACACTTGGTTGATAGTGATGCCTTCCGCCAATGCCTGTTCAAGCCATGTTTCAAACTGACTGCTGTAACCCTGCACGTAGGGCTTGAGTGTCACCGACATGATGATGGTCTTCTCAGGGACCGACTATTTTAGTTTTGCAAGACTTGGATACCGCGGACAGACCTCCTTATACCTTTATCCCTCGTCGGGGTAGCTTGTCCGTGTGAAAAAGTCTTCATAAGTACGGTACCCGCTTCCATGCATTTGAAAGATCAGCGTCCGAATTTTGTTGATGCCAGTGGCATATTCGATACTGTCCTGGGGGTTGATATAGCACAGGGAGCTGGCCGGCATCCTTATTGTTGGCTCATTAGGAAGTGCCTCCAGGAGATCCTTCAGAAATGTTTGGGATGCTGCTATTTCCTTGGGGGTACGCTTCGTTACAGGGTATTGCCAGTCGATCACCATTTCGTACTGATGTGGCAGGGTATTCATCAAATGTTGGGCTATCGTCTTTGGGCGTTGAGAGATCAGTAGTTCGTAGTTTTGATCGCTTCCGAACACCAAACTGTATATCTTTCGGTTCTCGAGGCACTGAGTGGGTACTTGAAGCTGCCTTTTTCTCAGCAGCACTGTCTGCATGTCCGAAGTTTCATCAGGATATTGGTAACTTCCGATAAGGAACACCACCAACGGCCGTTCTTTGCAGCCCATGTAATGCGGTGCATCATCCTTTCGGAAGCTGCGTAGCTGGTTGATTTCGTAACCTCTAAAGACCTCGTCGGACGTGAGCTGCCCCCTCACTGCCAGCAGTAGCAGCAACATACTCCACACCATAGCTAATGGTTGAAGATAATATCTCTTTCGAACTGAACACTATAGTGTAGTAAAGAACAGTAAATCAATTGAATTTGTTCAGCATCTGCTGCCTGCGCTGCTTCCATTGGTCGAGCGATAGCACGTTCTCAATGCGTACTTGCTTGCTGTCCAGGTTACTAAGTTCGAATCGGCGTAGGCTTTACTCCATGTTCGAGAGAGTGCCTTCTAGCTTGCCATCCTTCAGACCTGTGAGCATCGCTTCCTAACGTTGCTCCACGAAGTTGTGTACTGTTTGCGGACGAGATCCCGTATCAACCTTATTTGCATCGGTACTTGTGAATGTTTTGCCAAACAACTGCGGTAGAGGGTTAGCAGGTGGTACTACCTCCTGAATTTCGTTGAGGCTTGACCGGTATAACTTCTGGTAGTTTTGGATGAGCTGCGCAGACGGCACAAACCTATCCTTCTGCACCAGATACTTCTCCTCTGGCTCTAACTTCTCTTCCTGTTGCTGCACTTTCTTCTCCTTGGGCCGAGTCTTCTGAAATTGTGCCTGCAGCAGTGGCCCAAGTAGCTTTTCGGTCCACTTCTTGGTTCGTGAGTTGATTTCTGTGACGGTTTCCTTCACACCATCGGACTCCATAATTTAAATAATATGAACGAAACCCACAACTTCCAGCAGAGTTCGGTGATTCAGGATCCCCACTTCATCGACATCCGCAGCAAGGTCGACAATCTCGAATTCGAGCTGAACTCACTGTGTGAGTAGCTTGGGAAGAACGTCAAGGAGTTTGAAGTACTGCTTCGGGTTAGTGTAGCTGGTCACGGTAGAGAAAAAGCAGGCTCTGGACACTCTCAACCGCTCCTTGGACGATACCGAAAGAATCTGCTCGGACGAACTCGCAAAATTCCAGCAGACTATCGAACGTGAGACCTAACTGAACTGTTCCATGGGGCAGAGAGTGCAGTAGGACATTAACCACTTGGCTGACCAACAGAGCCAGTTGCGCATAAAGCTCACTGCAGCCGAGAAACGCATCAGCGACTTGGAATCCCAGATAGGTTCGACTCCCTACTATTGACACTGCGGTTCCAGTGCGTCGTATGTACCCGCCTGCAAAATAAAATTTATACGATGGTTCAAGTGCTGGTTGGATCTGTCCGCGAAGCATTTATATTTTTAACTCGGGCACAGACATGTCGTACAGGCTTGACGCTGCTAGTGGGAGGTACGTGCTGACGAGCGATACTGCTGCACGCACCACTCGTGTCGATTAGGGGTTCCAATTTCAGCGAAACTTCAGCGGTGGGCAGACTCCCGACCTCGTGAGGGTCAGTGCTGATGGCAAGTTCGCAAGAGACCAACAACAGACCGGATACAATCAGGAAAGGATCTATGTGGCTAGCAGGCCAGCAGAACCTCCAAGACAAGTGGCACCAACTCGTGAAGATGTGATCACCAACTTGAAGAATGAGTTGTCCAACATCAAAACTGAAGCCTCAAGGCTTGTAACCAAGGAAGACAGTGGTACCCGCCGAATAATCCTCATGAACAATGGTAGGAGAGTGTTCGATCCCGATAGTGCCGATCGGATGTCAGTCAGCAGTGACCTTCCAGTGAGGGAATCATCCAATGTAGTTCGTGAGCCCATCACCAACACCTTTGAGGCGAGGATTCTGACCCGCTAGACTGCCACGACACCAAAACCGAGCACTGCTGTGGACCGAGGAAGCCCACTCGTTCGAGAATTTACTATGCCTCAATAAAGCTACTTCAGAGCACCAGCACAATCATTCAATCAGCCTTCGGCAGGACAAAGCGGCTACATTATGGACATAGAACGTAAGAACAAAGAGCTGGAAGCTCAAAACCGCAACCTTCAAGAACAGATTAGGGTCATCACTAACGACGGTGAAGTTATGATGGGAGACCTTAACGTACTGCGCAACGAAAATGCCTAGTTCAAGGTTCAAATGGGGTTCATGAGGGACCTCGAGGGAAGATTCGGACAGCTTCGACAGGAATATGACGAGCTCTTCGGTGATAACACCCGGCTGCGCAATGAAGTGAGCTTACTGAAAGGTGAACTGCAGCATAGCACATTACTTCGTAGCGAATCCAACGCCATTCTGTTGCTGCAAGAGGAAAACAGCAATCTGAAGAGTGAGCTGGCAGCACTCGCAAATATCCGTCTCTAAAACGAAACGATGTTCAACGAAGTCAACGGACTGCGTCACCTTCAGAACGACTATAACCAGCTAAGAGGGGAACTGCAACAGCTACACACACTACATAATGAAAATAGTGCACTCAAGAGCGAATTGAGCCAAGCCAGCACCCAGCTCAGTCTCTTAAACAACGAAGTAGCAATGTTCAGGGCCAAGTCAGGTTCGGTTGAAAGTGACTCAAAGACCTACTTGGAGGGATTGAATGCTCAGCTTCAACGGCTGCAATCAGATATATCTGGTTTTGAGGGCATGAAGCGTAATCTGGAGACGAAGTTCGGGTATCCAAGTCTGCCAGTTGATGACTTCTGCGAGAAGGTCTACATGATGCTTGCCGACAACATCGGTATGATGGAGGCGCTAGCTCTCAAGGATGAACAGCTCGAGGAGTTCCGCGTGCGTATGGATCAGAACCAACAGGCTATTGAACAGCTGAGCAGCATCCGTCGTAGCTATGAATAAAATCTCAAGTCGATTAACAGCATCCACGAAAGCGATAGGATGAAGATGTTGGATCTGATACGTCAGCATGAGGAGGCAAAGATCGTGGTAAAGCAACAAGCCGATGAACTCGCCAAAGCCGAGCAGCGAGAACGTCAACGAGTCAACATATCGTAGGATGAGACAGTGGTGCGGCTGCTCAAAAATAAGGATGTGGAAATCACAAAGCTACAGGTGGAGCTGAAGAATGTTAATGGCAAGTTAGAGCGTCTTGAGAAAGAGCTCGAGCAGGAAAGGCTAAACCACGAGACCAAACTATCAACTGACAAAAATGACTTGCTGCAGAGCACTAACATGGAGATCACAAAATTAAGGAATGAGCTGCAAGCGGCTACCGAGAGGGTTGCCATGCTGGAGCAGGAGCTTAACATTAGACAGGAACATTTGGAGCAGCTCACCAACGAGTACAACGCAACCCAAGAACAATTGAACTCCACTACTGAGCAGCTGAACATCACCAGCAGCGACCTGAACAGTCTCAGTGAACTCTACAGCAGCAAAGAGAAAGAGACTTTAGAAGCAGTATCTCGAGCTGAGCAGATCGAAGCTGAATGCAGCAGCAAGATCGAACGCTATGAGGGTGACCTGGAAATGTTGCGGATGAAGCAAGACAATATCTATCAGGAAGGCCGCGAGCAGTAACAGCAGCTGCGTCGCGAGCTTGATGAGGTGCGCAGCAACTGGCACACTCGCCTGCTGAAATAACTTAGGACTTTCGACGAAGCCCTCCGGGAACAAATCGAATAGCTTAACATCCTCAAGACCAAGATCACCGAGAAGGATGACCAGATCTTCCAACTGAAGGATGTGGTGTTCAGCAACCAATCCCTCAATACCGCACTCCGCGCAGAAGTCGAAATCGAAAAGCTCAAGAGCATCAGCGAAAGAAAGACCCAGCAGGTCAACTATGAGGTGGAACTTCAGAACGTCAGGAACGAGCTGGCGTCAGTTCAGAAGGCATTGGATTCGCTCGGCCAGAAGCTCAAGCAGGCCATGGACGATACCCGCAAGAAAGACGAGTTCATCCAGAAGTACGTCATGGGCAAGAAGCCTGAAGAGAAATTCAATATCCAGCTGTTCTTCCGACAGTACGAGATACTCGTACCGCAGGACGGCCTCAAGAACAAATTAGTGGAGGAACAAAGACAGATCGAGAAGCTCCAACAGCTTAACCGAGTGCTCAGCAAGGAACTGCTAGCGGCGAGGACTGCATGATACGATTGATCACGATTGAATTATTTGCAACTGTGCAACACATACAATAGGAACCTATCACTCCAAATTCTTCTTCTACCAAATGTTAGGACCGAGCCGAATGTCCTCCACTCCGCACTTTGACTTTATCAGGTTTAGGCGCGACATGAGGGTGTCCTCCGCGGTCTCCTTCGGCTTTCCATTTGCGATTTACTGGAACACCTTGCGAGTGAACTCGTTTGCTGAGTGTTTCTGCAGATACTGTCTCAGCACCTCCCTGTGTCTCTATTGTTCGCGGCTGTTATTGATTGCTTCAGCCACAGTTTGACGCATCACTTTATGGTTGGGTGTCTCCTGGCCCGTGAAGTTGAAGTAGAAGTCATCGAATAGCCGGAACACCTCAGCAATGAACCATTCAATTCTCGCACTGAACTGTTGGTTCTTAACAAGCTTGCTCAAGCATTTGCACAACACTCCCACAATCTTGCAGTACTCAGTCGTCTTCGATAGTTCTTATCTGATCATGGCGAGCATAACTTCCACCATCAAATGGTTAGGACCAATCTCAAGTAGCTTGAGCATGGTGTTGTTAACCGACTTGATTATGTCGGTGTGACCCTGCGGCTTTCTCTCATCTACTTCCATCAGTAAGTCAATGAGAATGCGAGCCATCCTCGCTAGCACTGGTTCAAGAGGCAGCTGACCCAATTACTTCGCAACGTGAACATTGTAGGCGATGATGTTCCCAGGCTTAATCTCAGACTGGAGTATCGGGTTGTACAGGGCCTCCCAGAGCTCTACATAGAATTCAGCCTTCTCTTCTTGACTTTTAGGGTAGATAATCCGACCAATTTCAGCAAGAACATCAGCAGACTCCTTACTCTTGAAGTTTTCAACCATCTCCAACAGACGGTTGTTGGGTCGATGGTTTTAGTCGCGGCGGTTGACCTTCATGCTGGACCTTGCTTTGAGAGCCGATTCGTCGAGGTCGAAGCCATACACTTGCAAGTTCTTCCTATCGTAGTGCTGAAGTAGGTATTTAATAAATGCAGTATTCGATCTCACTGAGTGGTGTGCTGCTAGCTCGACAAGCAACTCAGAGGGCAACCCTCCGTGGAAGCAGAGCATCAATACCTGCAGTATCTCGTTTGCACCCTCGCTGTTATCCTTAATAAAATTGACCCAGAAACGAAGGATCTTCTGCTGCTGTGCTGGTTTGAACTGCCTATGCAGTTCATCGATCGCCTTGAGAACGTCAGGACCAAGCTTCACAACTCCCAATAGACCTGCCAGCAAAATAATCAGTTCCATTTCTTCCAGTTCGATGTTGGCTATCATCTTCTTTGCCAAACCGATGAGGTCAAGAACGACTTCCTTGCGTTAAATTTGGAAACGCCAGAACAGCCACTTCATAACAATGTCTGAGTAGTCTGGCAAGACTGGTGATTCCACAAGTTTTTGGATTAGTTGTGGTGTGACAGGCAGCAACGTACCCATTTCGCAGAATGGGTACGGGAGTTGATGTAGCATGGCTACCAACTGATAGATGTGGCTGGGTGATGCTATCAGTGGCCAAGGGTTAAGCGGTTCATCTCTCAGACGTTCCATCTTTGAAACCAGCCGAGTTAATGCTGGGCGGTTTGGCTCTACCATTTGCTGTAGAGTTCGCTTCTCCAGTCCCCATTTGGCCAGGTACGTTTCAGGAGCGTCAATGCGTAGTTATCGAATTGATTTTTCCAAGAAGCCTTCCCCTTGCGACTGCACGATGTAGTTAAGGAGGCATTATGCCTTAGCGGCAGTCTCACCAGCGATGCTGAGGAGGTGGAATAGCACAGGCAGGTAAGCCTTCAGATCGGCAGTCTTGATGAATTGGGAGATGTTCTCTTCAATGAAAAGCAGTAGGTGAATTCGGGTGAACTCGTTGGCCAGCATGGTATGTAGATGGCTGAAGAGGTGGCCTGGATAGAGCATAAGGTTATCGTTCATGTAGTCTCGCACATCAAGATATACCTGAGGATCGTTTAGCCTTGAAACGATAGTCTGCAGCAGGATTCTTCCTCGAGTTTTGTTTACAATGCCGACTTTGGTTAGCAAGCGTGTCAACGTGATGTATTTTTTGCTGATTTACGGTTCGGGGTCGTTGATGCGGCACTTGATAACATTGCACATCTCTGTGACCTCTTTGGTGTAGCCAGCGAAGTCTTCGCCTGTTGGTTTGTACTGCTGCAGAACATGAAGCATAGAGTCAGCCGCAGAGAGTTTGGACTGCATCTGTGGGTGCATCATCTTCGGTAGGTAGCTGTGGAGTTCGGGCACCAGAGGAACCTTCGGACGGTTGCTATCGCGACTACCCAAGATTTCCTTTAGGAGTTGGTTTTGTCTGATAACCTACCCACAATCCTGACCAACCCTCGCTGAAGCTAAGTAGTCGCTCAGGAAGTTCTTGGATTTCCTCCAATCATGCAGCACGAGATACTCAAGGTCAGCCTTTGTGAGCTCCTGACCAGCACGTTCATAGATAGTCAGGATTGCTCTGAGCACATTGTGGTGCGACTCTCTCACACCCTTGTTTCTGAGAAAGGCAAGGACGTTGGGAATAGGTTTCGAGACCAAAGATTGGTAGGCTTGTAGCTTGACAGACTCATTTGTACTTGCGATGTTGGGTTCCTGGAAAACATTCATCCTGTTGCTTTCTAATTGACGCGAGTTTGATTGACCCATACTGTTGTTGCTGTCCTAGTTGCACACTGGATCAAGCGAACGGCTAGGAATCGATTGTTGGGGCTGGTGCAGTGTGGATGTTTTGACCCCAATTTTCTTCTGAGGCTGGTTACCTTTCGGTTCAACACTGATCGACCGCTGGGGGATTGCTTGTGGCTGACTTTCGATATTCTCCACCGAGATTTAGTTCTTTTCGGAGAGTATTTTCTGAAGCTTTTGTGACTGCACATCCTTAAACCGGTCGCCGATAAAGCCTGATCCGAAGGTGTTTTTGACTTCTGTGATGACCTCTATTACCTTTTATCGGACCTCAGCAGCCCCATCGCTTGTGAGTTTGAGCAAACTCTCCATTAACAATCGGACTGCCTTGCCATCCTTCTTAGTCATCGAGGTTTGCAAAAACTTGAGAGTTTGCAGTCGCATGTTCGGAGCTTTGTCAATGAGTCCATCTTTGATCGGCTCAATCATATCTTCCAGAGTGATTGAGTAGAACAATGCCTTGAGTGCTTTATGAGCTTCGTCTGTGATCTGATTTTTCTTGTCTCGGAGTTTAGCTATAAGAAGTGGTGCCATAACTTTTCCTCCCTGATTGAACGCTTTTCTGAGGCCAGACGCAAGGGCCTTTGCCATTTTCATTCCGCAGATTTGAATCGCGATGTTGCTGTCCACCATCAGCTTCTTTAGCATCCCCACCAGGTGGTAGTGCTCGCGAGGCACAATCTTAGGCGTTGACATGTCAGCTATTGCAGTGTCCAGGACATCCTTTTTCTCAGACCATTTGGCAATTTCAAGAGTCTTGTCTACCCAACTGTCGTCATAGCGGTTGATAACGTCCACAGGGTCTGCTATAGTGTAGGGGTCAACATCCGTTGCAGCCTTGCCAGACTCGATGTTCGCAGCTTCCTGCTAGCTGGCTCGCAGAGGTACCATCGGAATCCGTTGATAGCTCTTTGCAAACTTTTCGAACTCGTCGCTCGTGGGTTTTTTGAGTTTCATAAACTGGATCATTCCTTCCCCAATCCATTTGAAGGCTTATTTGTAAAAGTTTATGAGAGAGCTACGCAAAAGCGTGGATGTCGTCTCGCAGTGTTGCTGTAGTTCTTTCAGAATGATCTTCAGCATGTCGAGCCTCTTCGGTCCGTAATTCATGAGAAGCAGTCCACAAGCATCTACACATGCCACTGGAACTTTCGGATTCTTATGGCTAAGTCCATCCATGAGCGCTATGTAGATCTCAGGTTTGTAGCCCTTGTCCAATAGCTAGACCACAACGTTGTTGGCACACCGTACAATGTCAGGTTTGTTCGAAGTGAATCCCTTCTCAACGATGACCTTGAGGAGCTCTTTGATGGACATTGTGAGCTTCAGCCGCTTGCTAAGGTAGGAATCCAGCAGCCGAAAAGCCTTTTCCTGGCAGTTGACATTACTGTCGGCAAGCCATCCGATCATTTGCTCCTCGAATCTAGCTACATTCTCATCACTCTTCTGGCATTCCTGAATGAGCTCCTAAAGAGCTCCCTGCCTAAACTTCCACACTTTGCTGACAAGTCGCTTCTCAAGGGGTAACTCTTCCTGCACAGGAGCTGTCTCGACGTAGCCTATTTTAGCACGAGTCATTTACCCGGCGGATGCTCCTGCGCGAACATGCTTTGGTTGCTTTTGCGGCCCACTGGCACCTCATCGAAGGCCATCCTTTGCTGGGAATCAGGCTTCTGATCAGTTGGTTCGATCTCCATCGGTGACCGGCTATTTGAATTTAATAATGCACTGCTGGACTACCAAACAGCCGCTAGTTAAGGGTGGGATTAATGAATACAAGCGAATCACTAGCGGCGTTGCATAGGCATGGGCATAGGAGGCATAAAGCTCGGCATGGTAGTGGGCATAAGTCCTGGGTTCATCGGAGCACCCATTTGTGGCATCATCTGGAAAGGCGCCATGCCGAAGAAGTTCTGCTGCATCATCATTGGATGCGCTGGGAAGGGTAAGTTCATTGCCGGAGGTTGCTGTTGCCTTGGCTTCCTCATGGTCTTACTGAATTGCTACCGTTACTGCTTGGACATGTAGATGTTCACTTTCGGATTCTCATCCAGGAAGATATTGCACAGAAGTTTATCCTTGTGAGCCTCACTCAGCACCTCGTTTATTGAGTTCCTAAATCACAGCAGGCGGATACCTATCCTCGAAGGTGATGGTACCCCGTAGGCATGCCACACCCTTTTGTTGATGGGAATACTTGTTCAAGTTTACAGCATCAACCTTGCCGTATTTCTCGAACAATTCACGAATGGTGCTTTGATCGGTACTCGCTAGGATGTCGCTAGCATAAAGCTGTCCCTTATTGTCGCGGTCCTTCCTGGAAATGAAGTTGTCAAGCTCCAAAGGCTCACTCCCGTAAGCAGAGAGCAAGTTGCGATTGAATTTCAGCCTGGCTTCCTCAGCTTGTGCGGGTGTGCTGAAGTAAACTATACTGTGGCCAAACTTGGGCTGGGTTTCCTTGAACTCCACCTAGACCTTGCGCACAAGCTTACCAAACTTGGACATTTCCTCCTGAATAGCATTGTAAGTTACGCTGATAAGGTTCTCGATTTCGGCTCGGTTGTCTGCCTTTACTGGAATCTTGTTGAGGAATAAACGGTGGTACTATTCGTGGCGTTGCTCTTTACTGATGTAGCGTTCCAGCCACAAACGAGTACCCTCGATGATGTGTTAGTGATTCTGTAGGCACTTTTCGGCATCCTATTGCTTGACGAACCGCAGTAGACAACTGTTATGGTCCTCCGAGGTGTAGTTGTGGTCGCCTTCGATCTGCATTAGCAACATCCGTACCTGGCCGAACTGCGAGAAGTGCTTGCGGATCTGCTCTGGAGTCAGACTGTGGGTGCTCTTGATGTAAATGTGGTATTCGCGCTCGCCAGCATAGGATTCGACCTTGATAGGTTTGCCACTGATGGTGAGAGTGCCCTGCTTGATCAGCTTGGCAACGACCTCAGGTGACTTGAACCTAGCGAGTGCGTACACACTGTAGCTATCAGGCCGGTCACGACGATCCCTGACCTTAATATCATCCACAAGTTCACAGTCCTCCTTCGTGAGGGACTGTTTGATTGCGGCTTGGATCTCCTGGAAGTCAGAAGGCCCACCACCATACGGCAGATTATTGAGGTAGATGGTGTTAGCCGGGGTGAATTCTGTGTCGTTCTGCATGTGCGCGGGACTGTTGAATATTGGAGGAAATTAATTGCTTGCGGACCGTCACCGAGGAATTTGAGGGCAGGTGAACCGCCCGCGAAAATTACAGTTGGCTTAGTGATAGGCTATTGTAGCTGACTCCGTCACACCGTTATAACCCTAACCATGATATCCACCGACAACGACTACAAGCAACTCTACAAAAGTTCGACCACGGCATTATCCTAGTCATCGTTGTTGGAGACGCATCAGTCGGCAAGACTCACTTGGTTCAGAAGTACCATCAGGGATGCCATATAGATACGTCAAGGGGTATGCACCTAAAAATCCCGCCCCAACCATCGGTGTCGAATTTGCTACCAAAACCATTCCAGTGCCGACGGGCTAACGCGTGAAAGCTCAAATATGGGATACCAGTACATAAGTGAAGTTATGCAGCCGGCCAGGAGAAGTACCAGTCAGTCACTATATCGTAATGTTTGGCCGTTAGGGTGTAGGCACTACCGCAACGCTGTCGGAGCACTTATAGTCTACGATATAACCAAGGAGCGATCGTTTAGGGATGTGAGAAATTGGGTGCACAGTGTGAGAGAAAACGCCGATCCTTGTGTTTAAATACTCCTGCTAGGCAACAAGAATGACCTTCCAGATCGCCAGGTCACCCGTGCCGAAGGGCAACAGTTGGCCCAGTAGATCGGAGCATCCTTCGAAGAAATTTCTGCACTAGATGGCAACGTCAATGTAGTATTTGAGCGCCTTTGTGCAAGTATCAAATAGCGTTAGGTATAGACATTGCACAACGTCGCAAAGACGCCGCCAACAGAGGTTCTACCGGCGGGGTTCACTTGCAACCAGCCGAACAACCCCCAGCAACCAGCGGCTGTAAATGCTGATAATGGATTTCTCCCCCTTCAACGAACATACATTCAACAGTCAGCAGTCAGATCATCTTGCTTACGAAGTCGCTGATAAGATTATCGCGGAATCCCCATTCACCGCCCTGCGAGAACGGCTTGCGCATGCGTGATTGCAACGCTCCCTCAGCCGTGGTGAGCTTAAACGGCCAAATAACCTTCACAACGGTTTCAAATGCTGGTCCGACTCCGACAAGGTTGCTAATAACGTCCTCCAAACATACTACATCCCCACCAATGTTCTCCTCCACCTGCTGATTGGTATTGAGAAGTTTCCTCTCGCCACCAACGTTGATTGCGAGCTTTTTGTACACCAAATCCTGGACCAACTTGCGGCTGGGATAGCCATATGTGATGTAGTTTTCGATACGCTTCAAAGCAAGAAGGTTCTTTTTGCTAGAGCGCATGAACACGGCAGTATTTACCTCTCGTAGGTTGAGGTTGTGCAATATACGGCTCTGCACGTTCGAAATGTCGTGGACTCCACGAATACGCACCACCAGCAATAATCGCTCTTTGTCTGCGGCCTCGGGTTCACGTTGCAGGGCTTTGATGGTCTGAAATCAGAACGGCATTTACTCTGCGCTTGAGATCTGCAAAGGAACGTTGGGCAGCACGATACTTCTTCACAAACTTGTCGGGAAGCTTGATTGTCTCCTTCTTGGGACGAGATGACTTGAGCAATTGCTTGGCCTTGAGCTTGTTCTCAACAGCATCAAGGTCCTTCTTGCGCCTCTTCATCACATCCTTCAGGACGTACTGCTTTCTGAGTGGTACAAGAGGTACTCTGGCTCGAGAATGGCTTCCATGTGCGTTGTTGAACCAATTCAGAAAATAATAATCAGAAGGTCGGTGGTGGAAGGTACAATCAAAGCACTTGGCGAATGAACTCCTGTTCCTTAAGTCGCTGGCCACTTGCTAGGCACTCTTGCAGCAT
>ERZ724508.1150-NODE-1150-length-16527-cov-6.874332_pt1 | contig 16527 bp, 28 predicted proteins | sample MGYA00376041_ERZ724508 | MGnify/ENA primary metagenome ERZ724508 (study PRJEB28724, sample SAMN07190887) | wastewater metagenome | isolation source: effluent of sewage treatment plant in Hong Hong | place: USA: Christiansburg, Virginia | collected 2016-03-01 ...
ATCTTATGAAGGTGAGTTCAAAGGAGGAATGTTCTGGGGTCAGGGAACGTTCACCTGGGAAGATCATCGTAGCTATCGTGGAAGTTGGTAAGCAGGGTTGATGCATGGCTTCGGGGTCTTTACTTGGCCCGACGGCAACAAATATGAGGGATAGTATGTCCGTAGTAAAAAGGAAGGGAAGGGGACATTTTTCTGGTGCAACGGTAGGGTATTTCGAGGTAATTGGTTGAACGGGAAAAAGCATGGGCAGGGTTAGCTAACCATGAGGAACGGTCGCAGTATCCGCGGAGAGTGGGTAGACGGCAGCATAATAACCACCAACCAAAATCATCCCAGCTCGCCAATGTTAGCCCCGCAAATCTGACATCGCTATCCTAGTCAGTTTGAGCAATGATTTTCTATAGGAGAGCTTCTAGCCCAACACATAATTTTTATCTAGTAAGTTTCACATATGAAGAACGCCGGAGCTTCCAGCAACAACGCTGAACAGTGGAAGACGAACAACCAAGCCTACGGTCAGCACTACCAATCGAAGGACGGTTTGGCGAACGAAGCAGCAAAGAATACGCAGCAGAGCCAAGGTCAAAGTCTAAAGCAGAAATTCGCAGTTTCCACGTTGGACCACCTCAAGAAGCTCGATCCCAGTGGGTTCGTGCATCAACAGGAGAACGTTGCGCAGCGTGAACGGCACGGACTGTTCACCCAACCGCCGGGTCTCGCCATAGGTGATCAATATCATGACAAGAAACGTAAAACCGTTGACTATCGCAGCCGATGAAGTTCCGAAGAATGTTGGGGTTAATCCTCACTTACTAGATAACGTCCAGCCGGAACTATTTTCTAGACTTGGTTCCACGAATCTAGGCGATCCCTACAAAGACACATTTAGAGCCAAGCAGCTCTATGAAAAAGAGAAGAACGATCTAATTCCACACGGCAAGTCCTTTATCCCAACGCAGAACCGCAAGACAATGTATCATCAGATTGGATCAATGCAGCAAACATTCTGAGTTCGAGCATATGAAAGAATTCAACGACAAGGTATACGATACACGCGACCAAAACGGGAAGGTAAAAACTGGTCTGCGCAACTTCTCAACGAACCCGATGAAGAAGGGATACGGCTCGTCCAACCATGGACACTTGTTCAGTGAGGCACCATATCAGGGAACACCATACGACTTCCCACGTGAGCTCGAAACAGTACGCCCGTTGTTATCGCAGAAAGAAAAAGCAGAGCACCGCGCAGGAATCCCTCTACCTTTCGTTGGAACATCAACAACAAAAGGAGTATTCACTCCAGATTACGAAATAGCTATGAAGGAGATCAACGACCCTTACCAACCTAAGAAGCTTGAAAAGTCATCTACAACACATTTTGGTCCGTGGCGAGGCACCAATCCTTCCAAAAAAGGATATAACAAGACCTTCCAGCGATTCCCGCAATACATTGAGGAAGGCGAGAAACCTGCTCGGCCAGTTTCCCATTAGACCCCATGGATGTACCCACTTTCACTATTTCAGTCACAACTTCAATGGTACCAGCAAACAGTTCTGCGAAACACTAGCCAAGCCATGTCCAGTTCCCAGCCAAATGTTCCTCAATTAAGTGAGGCGGTCGAAGGCTTGATATTACCCTGTTGGGCGGTTGCCACTCCGCAACAAAAGCAAACCTCTAATAATTTTCTGACCGATATAAATTAAGTTTGGTCATCAGTAAAATCGGGAGATGAATTCACAATAACTCAGCGACAGCAACGTCACAATCAGTCCCATCGAGCTCTTTGAACTCAAGTTCGAGAACCTCACGGTCATGGCAACTGTAGAAGAGGAGGTTGAAGTGGAGCCTAACAAGTTCAAGAAGATGGATGTGGAGAAATGCATCCTCAACGACTGTTCGGGAATGTTCTCACCCAACACGTTTACAGCCATTGTTGGTCCGAGCGGTTGTGGCAAAACAACACTCCTCAACCTGCTATCAGCGAGATTGTTGGCAAATAATCTGAAGTTGTCCGGCAAACTGTTTGTCAACCAACAACAGGTCTACGACATCAACGTTCATGGCGATAAGATCGGCTATGTTATGCAGGAAGACCTCCTCTTCCCTACTTTTACTCCACGAGAATGTTTCCAATTCATTGCAAACATGAGGCTTGTTCAACTGACATCATAGGAACGTCACCAGCGGGTGGAGGAAATCATCTCTGTTCTGGGTCTTACGAAGTGTGCTGATACATATGTCGGCAATGCTTTGATTCGGGGAGTCTCTGGAGGAGAGAAAAAGCGAACCTCAATCGGGGTTGAACTACTCATTAATCCTTCCATTATCTTCTTGGATGAGCCAACAACCGGATTGGACTCGACCACAGCACTCAATGTGATCAGTTTCCTGAATAAAATGGCCAAGGCTGGTAGAACCATCGTGTCGACGATTCATCAGCCAAGCTCATAGATCTTCGCTGAGTTCGACCGATTGGTGATTATGGTGCAGGGCAACATCGTCTACCAGGGAAGTAGCAAAACCTCACCACATTACTTCAAGGAACTCGGCTTCCCTATTGCGTTGAACAGCAACCCCACCGACTTCTACATGAAAATCATGAACAAGGAGGGTATTGCACTGAAGTACATCGAAGAGAACAAGTAATACACTGACGAACAAGTTCTGAAGGAATTCGAGGAACGAGTGAACTTTTTCATTACCAAGTACAAAGAACAAAATCTTTCATTCGCACCAGTGATCGCCAATCCTCTTGGGCAGAGCGATTCTCAAGGGTACCTTCCATTCTGCGGGCAATTTGGTCACATTTTTGTGCGAGCAGTCAAGAATGAACTGAGAAATCCACTCGATGTTCGACTGAGACTCGTACAACAGATCTTCCAGGGTCTCATCTGCATCATTCTCTACTACAAGGCTGCCAATGACAGCTTCTCGTACATACAGAACACAACAGGCTGCATCTTCTTCTTCACTACTGTCAACGTCTTTGGTGGCGTGTTCGCTAACATTGCTTCATTCAACAGTTAACGTTCCATCTTTGTGCGATAGCGGATGAACAACACCTACACCACTTCGGCATACTTCTGGGGCAAGTCAACAGCAACCTTCCCAGTGGAAATTCTAGCTCCGCTTCTATTCCTTGCTGTAGCCTACTTCGCCTGTAATCTCAACAACGAGACATACGTATTCTTTTGGGCTCTCCTCATCAGTGAGCTCATCTACTTCTGTTCTGCCAGCTATGCACTCGTGATATCCACTTTGATAAGTGACCTGAATGTAGCCACTGCTCTCACACCTCTCACTATTATCCCTCTGATGCTTGTCGCTGGATTCTTCAATAACCTTACGTAAGTACCGAAGATCTTCTACCCGTTGGAGTACATCTCTATGTTTAAATACGGTTTCCAGGCGTTGGTGCAGAACCAGTATCGATACAAAATCGACTGTGGACCGATGGTCGGACAGTGCGACATACTCACTTACAAGTACAACTTCCCTGAGGAGTTCTGGCTCAACCTCGTGCTGCTTGCTGTTATCGGAATATTCTATCGATGCGTTGCATTGTTGGTGATGCAACTTGTCAGCACCCCCAAGCGTGTTCACCTCGAAAAGACCGGCGAACCACAACCGCCAGTACTATCCAAGAGCCAAGAAGTTGCTATATCGTCGTTGGATTGATGGTGACTGTTTTGCTTTGAACCTTTGTAAGTTATAAGTTTCAAATTAGTGATGGATCAGCGCTCCGCACAGTAAGTGTATGAGCATGTGGACCGACAGTTCCGGCAGTTCCTGTAATTTGATCCCAAGGTTTAGCGAGAGGATACTTGCAGTGGGCTTAAGGCCGTCCTGAACAATTTACGACAGCTGCTCGACAAGCACAATAGTTAAGGAGTGCAACGCCGGGCGGAAGCCTACCACCTCACGTACAACGCAATTGTCTACACGTTGGATATCTGCAGGCTGCTTCGCAAGAGCGAGTACTCGTTCGAAGCCATCGAATACCTGATGGTTGCAGTTACGGCGATGGAAGCCAACTTGATCCTCCAGGATGCCAAGTACTTGGATATGCGCACCAAGTTGTACCTGTAGGTTGCTCACCTCTATGAGGAGCAGGATGCTCTCCAACCAGCCGCTAACATTCTGCAGATTGGAGTCGAGAAGCTAAACTAATTATCAGCAGTACACGAAGCTGACCCACCAGTTCCATAGCACGTCGCCCGCATAATTCAGAACAACCTGCGACTGCTGAAGATCATGCTGCTGAAGTATCGTGTGCAGAGTGGTGCTGTTGCTCCTGCCGACTGGAAGAAGAAGGTCGATGAATAGTTCGGAACCAACCAGTAGGCTAAGCTGGCATGCTTAATTGAGTGCCTTCGAACCCGAACAGCTAAGCAATCGAACATGTTCGAGTAGCGCAAGTCAACATTCAAAGAAATCTTGGTGAATGCTGGCTACGAGATGGTCAAAGCGGATCTGCAGCTACTGGCAACTGCCCTCTAACAGCAGAAGTAGAGAATCGAGCGCATCGTAGCTTTCAAGGCTACCGAGAATGTGACACAGGACCTCACAAATGAGGAGATCAAGAAAAGGCGGGAATTCGAAGACAAGCTCATCAAGGAGAAGGAGTATGAAAAGGCAAGCCAGAACGTACCACTGGAGTATCACTGTGAGTTGCTACACTATGCCTATGAATGTCGCAATCAAAAGCTCTTCCAAGATTTAGCATTATGGGCGAGCAGTCGCATTAGATGCCGGAGAATCGAAGTGAAGTATATCACAGATGTCAGTATACTTGCCTCGACCATACCCAACCCCAACATCCCCAATGAATACGAAAAGCTGCCTTGGGACCTGAACGAAGGCAACCTTAAACTCGAACTCGCAAAGCTTCGGAATTCTGGTAGGACTGAACCGGCTTCTGAAACCAAGATCGAGCAGCAACAGCCAGCAGTAGCCTCAAAAGAGCCACCCAAAAAGGGCGGGAAGGAACCACCAAAAGAAGAACCGCCCAAAGAGAAAGATCCAGGATCAGCACCAACCAAGTGGTAACTTGAGCAGATCAAGCATAAGTATGTGTACCTGCTGCTCAAGCGATCCATGAACCCAGACAAGGCAATCTACAACATCGACATTGTTATGGGCCATGAGGATACGGGGCCAGTAGGTTATCAGGATACGCGTAGAATTGTTGTGCCGTACATCCAAGCCAACGCCACTGTCAGGCAGAGTGAGGTCTAGCAATACACTGGAGTTCAAACCACAACCCACTTGGTCCCATACATCATTCTCTACCACAGCAAGAACTGCTTAAGTGACGAAAACGAGAAGAAGACTGTAGTGACTGACGTCAAGCCCATCTTTGGCCGACATCCGATGATTAGACCCGATGCCGGTTACAACAAAATTCCAGTTGACCTGAGGCAGGTCCCAGATGAGTTCATCCGTCAAAAACATCACGACTATATTTACCTGAGTTACAAGACTGACGCACAATTTAACATCAACCAACGCCATACGGAAGTACTAATTGCCCTCAACGAACTTGAGCAAACCTTCGGAAGGAGTGGTGGGTTGGCCAGTACGACACTCTAGTAGAAGACTCTGGAGCTGGACATCAACTACGATCTTGCCAAACTTGAGGTGCTGTTCGAAGCCCTTTAGAGATCGTTGCGGGGCGTGCTTGGAGAAGACTATTACTCAAAGAAGTTAGATTTCCTCACCCAACTGCTGGGGTTCCTGTGGGTCAAGTACCTGAGGAGCCCATTAGCCCAGTTTGACTACGTCAACGAACAGCGGCTGGCGGGTGAGCTGATCGACTTCGACTACGATAGCTATTGCGATATCATTGGAAAGGCCAAACCAATATTCCTTCGTGGTTTGAAGGTACTACACCTTATTTTGCTGGAAAACCCAAAGGCCGATATGATTCTTTTGTGTAAGCTGAACCTAGAGCTGTGCAAATTGCTGGAGGAAGAGATGGACTACCGCACCGCTGCAGATAATCTTCGTTTCTGCTTGAATAAACTTGAGTCTCGTCGGAACAATTATCTCCAGAGAGGACTGTAAAGCCGATTTGACAAACCACTGCCACTGGCTATCACCTGCTCCAACATGGCCATCAAGGAGACTCTTGGCAAGATCAAGGACAATTTCATCAAGCAACGGTTGTTCATTAGCAAGCAAATGCGAATTCATGAGCGCAGTCAAAAACACCAGCGACGCTTAACCGAGGACGAGCTAAAAGAGGAATAATTCGAGTTTGGAGAATACCAGGAATACAAGGAGTAACCCGAGCTTAAAGAACTTACTGCCTGCAGGCACAAATAGTTCCAACTGTTGTTAATGGCGTTGCATCTCGACCTGACCAACAACCTTTACCGGCTGGAACTAAAGGAAGGCGAACGGCAACGTAAGATTACTCTCAGCAGAAAAAAGCCTACGGTCAATCCAATGACCAAAGGCTTGAATGCTTCTGGATTTGAGGAGGAAGAAGTTGAAGGATTGGCAACATCACTCAAGCAGAAGATCGGTATGATGTACTCGAAGTCGGAAACTCAAAACCGAAAGAACCTGCACGAACTTCAATCAACCCTCCAAAAGGCTGGAAAGTTGGATCCACCAAACCCTTCGTACTCCCAGTACGAATCCAAGCTGTTCGAGGAAGTCAATAAGAATCCCTACGCCCGTGCTCTTCTACTCTTAAATCTTGCTGGCAATCGCCCCAACGAGCGGAAGACATTGTTGTCGGAGTGTCTCAAATCTATCACTAAGGCAAAGGAAGAGGAAAAGAAGATGCTCGACAAGGCAATAGAAAACGCTATCTTTATTGTCAGCACTTTATGGGACCAGGCTGTAGGAGATAAGCGAAGCACCGAACATTTCCCTTTTAAGCAACTCTATGATGGTACTTGGCCTAGCGAATCACCATCTCCAAGCGCACCAATAATGATATCGAAGAATGCAAACACTATCAGTTTCAAGTTACCTCCCCACACCTTACCGCCAACTGAACAATCTCTGCTGGATCCGAAACTCAAAAAGGAAGTGACTTCAATGTCAATCTACGGAAAGATATCAGCTCACGGAGTCGATGTCAGCACCAACTGCAACGAACTGCAAGGAACTGGATTGCGCGAAAGAGTGGGAACTGTAGTGCATATCCGACAAATTCTGCCAAACAACCATTACTGTTTCGCTTGTGCATCAACCGATAACAGGGATGAGCAGGGACCCATTGGCAAGACTGGCGAAGATATCGGGACGTACAACCCATTACCTTTGAACCTTCTGTTCGGATACCTTGCCAAGACTGCATTTCAACTCACGTAATACTCCATTGCAAAGATCGCAGCATTTAACGTTGTCGAGTAGTTCTGTGAGGTAAGCGGGTATCTAAGTCCAAATCTCACGACTAACAACCTCTACTACTATAAATTCAAGGACGGCAGTTTGCAGACAATCTCTCTACTTGAACTTCGGTGGTTGGCAGAGACCTTGGTGGTAGCTGCTCGTTGCCTCATTAAGGAACTCGAAAACGATGAATCTGACAAGAAGGTGGTGTTGAATGCGACAGACCGAAAATAGCAACAGGACCGAATCAGCAATCTGCTCATTCTCAGCAGTCTGCTTTCGCCATCGTTACCGACTCCAAACCAATCCCTACCTTTTTTATTGCGTGAGCAGAATATTATCCAAGCTTCGATGCTACTCGCTGCAACCCCCAACAAGTTTATGTCGCCCAAGCTTCGAATGTATGCTTATAGGGTCATGCACGGTGTTCTCAAATGGGGACTAGAGAATAATGAGCTTACTTTAGCTAGAAGAATCGCCTACAAGTGGGGCGAGAGAAAGTGGTTAATGCTCGGCCGAGTCATGAAAATTGAATAGAAGAAGTAAGCCAAAAAAGGAAAAGATTCAAAAGAGCAGTAGGTCAAACTCATCGACAAGTACGTAAGGATGTTGGTGGAGAAGTCGCCTGATCTGGGTGATCTGTATTTAGACAGTGGAATCGCCCTGCATGAGGACTACGCAGATTACATGTCGATGTTTGTCGAGCGAACAAAGGAACAACTGAATCAGCTCGCCCAGTACGTCGATAACCCACCTGAGGAGCTCGAAAAGCTCACCAACGAGCTAAACTATAAACTAGACCTAATTGAGTATCTGAAAGACCCAGCTGCAAACCTAACAAAAGTGCCAAACACCTCGCCATTTTATCTTGACACGGTATGCAGACTGCTCAGAAGAGCTATCGAACTTCCAGCTGATGCCAAGATTCTGCAGGATGCCTCGCAGGCTCTCAGTGAGCCAGCACCTACACCTACTCTCAAACTATCGGTTGAAATGCAGACGCTCATGGCTGAGGCTACCCGAAACGATATTGATTGGGCACCTTCCAACCTCGCCACCCTTAAAGTTCTGCAGGAAAAGACTGGAGAAGACTTGTCTAAACCAATCCAAATCTTCGAGAAGTATATTGGACTGTTCCAGCAACTCGAGAAGGAACGCAGAACGGAGTCAGTATTGCTGGAAAGAAACCTAAAATTTGACTTCCTCAACCAGTGGCTTGCAGAACTATCCTTCCTCAAGGCTACCGTCTCGATCACTACCCTCACCACTACTCTCAAGCCAAACCTTTCAGATGCCGAGTGTTTCTACAACATCAATCTTCTCGATCTCGAAGACCTAATAAAAAAGACAAAGGAAAAGGAGGTAGTCGACAAGGCAAATTATCTTTGGACCGACAAGTCGCTGGAGCAGCTCGAGAAGATATTCAAGCTGCTTGCGAATAGTTGCTACAATTCTCTTCAAGTCGAGAACTGGTCTGCACTTCAAAATTCTGTGAAGTTGGCTTACAACCTAATCGCCTTCTACTGGTTGACTCCGTTCAATCATTGGAAGAAACCCATTTGGGAGCATCTGGCAGCTATAGCACTGTGCTTCACCAGCATGCTGAAGCGTGTAAAGGAGCAGGGCTATAATGAGTACCGCCGACGTTATCAGGAACAGCTTGCCTAAAAGTAACTGGCGATGATCGAGAGCAAGCTTGATGGGAAGAAGGAGCCAGCTGTGCACATTATTCCAGACGAGTACCCTTCAGTCCAGCCAAAATTGTCGACAGAAGTGTCCAAGAAATTTTGGTTCAAAGAAGTCAAAGAACTTGATATTGAACTCTTAGCAAACTTTTTAGGCTATGTGGTGCAGAGTTTGCGTATCGAGGAGAAGCATCGGGTGCTCATCGGCTTGGTGAGGGAGTACAGTAATGCTACCCAGCATCGACATAGCTTGCTCTTGCTGCCGTTCCTGATAGACGCTCAGGAAAAGCTTCTAGCTGAGGCACAGAGCCAACTAACAGCAAAGAAATAAGCTCTGAGTGCACTCGTCGAAAGATACGAGAATTGGCGAAAGACTAAAAAGAAATCACGGCAGGCCGAACTCACTGGTGAAAAACCCAAGGAACAGCTTGAATTCGAGTCCGAAAGTCAGCAACTAGGTGAATCAATCCGACTAGTGGAGGAGAAAGTGGCATTACTAACTGGCGAACAAAAACTGAGCAGGAGCATTATTGATGAGCTGCGCCGTGACAGCAACCAAGCAGTGTTGATGCAGAAGTAACAACGAAAGATTCTGATGGATGTTGGCGCAGATGAAGCCAAGATGTACAAGCAGGACGCTGAATAAACCAAACTATCACGCAACCGTAAAAACACCATGCTGAAGGAACTCATCACTAAGTACACGGAGATCTTTCGTGCCTTGAAAAACAACAAGACAAGCAAGGATTCACTCAGCGAAATTCAGAACCTTCACGAAATAGGTAATCTATACTACGCAGCTGGTAGTCTCGACAAAGCTGGCGAGTTCTGGAACGATTCGCTTGCCAATATCTTGCAGACTGTCAACCCCATCACCTGCTTCCGATAGGTGTTCAGCCAAAAGGGTCGGTTCATCGTCAATTTAGTTGGGCTTAGCGAAACAATGCTGGCTGTGAACCTCTTGGTAAAGATGGCTTGGACTTGCTTCTACAAGAATCTCCATCAACAACGGGAGGCAACTGAAATGGCAAGTAGGCTCCTTGAAGCGATTTTTAGTATCAACCCTAACCATCCTCAAACGCTGCGAGGATTTGCAAACTATCGGTTGAAGGCAATCAGAGAAACCGATGCCTTTGCTGATCAGGTGACAGTCAATCTGAGTGAACTGCTGAACAGCTGCGAGTATGTTAGCTGGGGGATGATAGATGTCGGTGAGCCTCTGAGCATACTACCCACAGTGACACTCATGGACTACGTCGCTACGGACATTGTCAAACATTCGAGTTACTCCATGAGAGCGAAGCTTATCAAATCAATTGCTCTGGCCGATATCGGGATGGTCAGGTAGGCTATTTCAATGCTTCTTCGAGCAGCCAATGATAAAGACATGCCAATCTATTGGGCAAGGCAGTCTTAGTTTGTGAGGCGCGAACGTGGCTGCAACTGGTATCCCAATGACCAACCGTTGTACAACAACTCGACGACCTTCAACGATGCAAACAATAAGGAAGTACTGGAGAACATAAAAAAACTCGAATCAACGAATAAGAACTTCGAAGCAAGTTACGGCTTTATGAACGCAGTGCTCTTGCAATATGCCAAAGCGATGGTGATAATGTCGGCGAACGAAAGCGAGGTTTACGAGAGTAGCGACGTCAATGAACTACGTTGCCAAAATCTCATAGTCGCCGAGGGAATCATGCGTGAATGTCTCAAAAAACTCAGCTTCTTGGAGGAGTACTACCAGCTCTTGGTGATTCTGAGAAAATCAAATGCGAAGTGGAAGGTCAACGAAGTGGATGATGCGCTGAAGAAGAAAAAAGATGAAGCCAAAGCATCACTGGTAGCTTACTTGAAATCACAAGGCATCGATGAGCCCAGCCAAGCAACCTACCTCAACGAGGACTCCACCAACGACCGGAGATCAGAACGATTGGCCATGATGGCTCGAATCCGCAACAGCATCAACCGTACGAACCAGGCTAGAAATATGTGGACAAGGAGCTTCTTTGTGGTCAAGTACGCATTATTCAATTTGTACCGTTACTCGAATGATGCTCGGCAGGTGGAGACAGGCTACGAACGCGAGAATGAATAATCAGGTGGCAAACAGGCACCAACGGGCAAAAAAGAGGATAAGAAAGGGAAGAAGGAAGCCAAAGAATAAATCAAGGAAGAGAGAAAAGATGTAGTGATCGACGAAAAGAAGTAAGAATAGCTTCGGCAGATGGCTGAAGCAAGAAAACACCGAACTGCAATCTGTGCCTTTTGGCACCTCAAGCTGGAATTTGAGCTAGGTCGCCTGCTCTACCGTCAAAACCGTTTGAAGGAGGCTATCGCCATATTTACGCAACTCCGGCTAGAAGCCGAAATCTTCCAAGAACGGTATCTGTTCCTGATGAGTGAAGGTTATATCCTTCGGTGTCGGTTGAAACTGGGTCTTTACAACCCCGAGCAGTTTGAGACGCTCATCAACAACCTCGAAACAGTGCATTTTACTGACCAGAACTTTGTGGAGTTGGTTGCTGATTATGCCGAGACATGCCAAGACAAGAAGAAACAGCTGCAACTCATAGAAAAAGCTCAAGGATATCTTCAGACTATCACTGAAAGATCAGGTTTACAGAACCACATAATCTCCGTGGACGATAACAGCAGACCAATCGAATTTTGCCTTGAACTTCAGATGAGCCAATAGAATGAAGAGGAGATTAAGCTGAAGGCTAAGAAACCAACTGGAGATCCAAAGAAAGGAGGGAAGGACGATAAGAAAGCAGTAAAGAAAGATGACCCAAAGAAAAAGCGCGAGTAAGTGAGAGCTGATTACAAAGTTCAACCTTTGAATGCGATTGCGTGGTACAATCTGAATCAGGACGAAAAATGTACGTTCCAGTCGATCGAAGCCAGCAACAACTCCAACGAGCTCGAGTTCAACTGCTACCATAAACTTCTGCCACTTTATCTCAAGTTTAATGTGCGGCTTGTGAATGCGAAACTGGAGAGCTGTGTCGTGACCAACCAAAAGAGCGAAGCGATACTGGAAGACTGTCTTCAAACACTCAAAACGCTGTAAAATGTCGTTAAAAGAGCCCAGAATGTTACAGTTGCAATTAAGTTTGAACTGCTTTGGCTGCAAGGCACCACCCCAAAGAGAATCTTTTTACATCGGTTGTGGAACTTCCTGAACACACACAAAGAGGAATTGCGAAACGTGAAGACCCTCAAACAAACCTATGAGGATCTGCCACAGAATAGCAGATGCGCACAAATTCCAACATTCCATTAGTTTGCCAAGGAAAACAAAAAACTCCTGGATGCCAGTGCAACTGCCCTGAAAAAGCTCACTCAGAGCATCAAAGGCGAGTGCATCCTGGCAGAAAACAAATTCAGACCTGAGAACGTGTTTTGGTAGCTGGCTGATGTATGTCTGCTTCTCGCCGAGTATGAGGGTAGGCTGCAACCGAGACATTATCAAATGCCAGCTGAACTGCTCCAGCATCACCTCAGCTAAGCTAAAATTGTTCGGATGAACTTATTGCTAGAAGCTAATAAGTATCTTGAATATAGTGCAAAGATTACAGATTGCAAGCGGGAGCTCTCTGAAAACTACGGGGAGATTGGCAAGAAGCCATTTGAATTGGGCACAACCAAAATTGATTTGGATATAATGACGGAGCTCTTCGATGCTGACTATCAGTACAAGAGAGAGTATCCCGCTGGACTCTTCGATGAAGGAAAGAAGAAAACTCAGCTAACGTTCCCCGATCTATTGACTTACTTAAACAAGCTATTCAAAGAAGGAACTTACCTCACCTTTTCAAACAATCATCTCCAAAACAATATTAGCAAGTGCCACAGGCTCTTGGCAGCAACATTACCGGCCTATAAGGAAAAGTGCACCATTGCAAGTGTGTAGATAGCGCCGAAGAAGGACTTGAACAGTGTGTTTGTCGAGGTCGCTCAAGTTATCTTTAAGAGTCGACAGAACTCCAATGGCGACTATACACTGATCTATCTTCTCGGGACCTGTGAGGCTCACTCGGCAATTCAGCACAACGATGAGCCTATTTATGGCAGGGTAATAGTTTCATTGAAGTAGGTTCGTGTTAGCAAGGATGAATTGTCAAAACTAGCGGTCAGCTACTTCGAGCTCAAGGAAAAGATGTTGACTTCCGATGGTAAGAGTCCAGCACAAAAAGACCGGGACTACATTTTCCATCGTCAAGAATTTGAAGAGTTGGTGGTTGGTTTTGGTCGAGTGTTCCTGAGTTCGTGCGACAAGCAAAAGTAGGTTGATGCAGCATCCTTACGGCCAGTACAGCCAGAACTCAGCCACGAGACCGCCGATATCATGGTAAACATCCTGAAGGAAAGAGGAGTACTAATAATAAACCAACAGGTGAACGTGTTCATCCGATTCCTGCATGCAATAAAATACGAGGCGTCGTGATCACTCAAAAGTCCTTATTCGGTCGTTGCAGTACCTTTGGCTCGTTCTTTTGGATTTAATAGTTATATTACATCTTGGGTATCGTGGCGCAACACGATGCACGAGGAGGAAGCGCCGAAAGACCAGAAGGAAGTGTGGAGAGACAGAGTAAAAGCAATGCTGCCGCCCAAGTGTGCTGGCTTCTTCGCGTAGTTTTTAGACAGTCAATAGCAGAGGAGAATTCCCGGATCGGTAAGGCCGCGGTAGGCCTGGAAGAAGAGGGAGTTTTGGAACACCTCCATCAACCATCTCATGATTGCCCACCACATCCCGCCCGACGTCAACATGGTCGAGCTCTGCCAGTGCCGGGTCGAGTCCGTGGAGGAATAAGAGGAGTCTCCCCACAATGAGTGGAGGCGCATAATCACCTTCCTCAAGGAGCATAGGCAGGTTCGCCGCCTCAAAGTCGAGAAGGGTGGCATCGACGACCTGATTGTCCAGGAGATCTGCGATGGGCTCCCCACACTGGTCGAGCTCGATCTCCGTACATCTCATCGATAAGTAGGGGGGAACGAAGTGACCGACCTAGGCGCTTGGATAATCGCCAACAAGCTGCGGAACTTGAAGGTGCTGTATCTACGTACAAGGAGGGTAAGGAAGGGATGAACCGGATCGGAGACGTAGGCGCCGCGATCATCGCCAAGAAGCTGACACAGCTCCGCCAGCTGTACCTTGGTAGCTCGGAATTAACTAAGGAGGAAATCGCCTGGGAGACGAAAGTGCAATGGCTTTGTCGAACATGGAGTCGCTGCGGCTTTTGTACCTTTGTAACGGATGTCTTAATACTAGGGAACAACCTAATCGGCAGGTATGGAGCAGTCACAATCGTAGTCAAACTTCCACGCCTCAAATAATTATGGCTAAGTACCTGTGTCGTGAATCAGATTAAAACCCGATCGGAGAAATGGACAAGATGCAGCTCGCCTCCTTGTTCGACAGCTCAGCGTGGTTGGGTATTTGACATCAAGTTGGCTTCTGACTTAAGTTGCAGATTAATACGGCCATCGAACAATAGAATCTGATTTGCTTCTGTTTCTTATCTCGTAGGCGCTTTGATAGTTCAATTCCCTTTGAATCAATCTTGACCTCCCAAAGAACACAAAGGTCGGAAGACTTTAGGGATAACGACAACAAGTTTAGGCATCCAAAGACCAAGACGAACGATTCATCTCTGCTTCGAAATCGTACTGAAGAATGGTTGTGCAACCTAATGGTGGGAAATACTCCGAACCCTGATCTACAAGGGGATAATATAAAATGTCCATGAGAAAGCACTGAGCCCAAATTCTGCAGCAAATCTTTTGACGAATGAACTCTACCTTTATATTTCACTGCTATCAATCAAAGAGATACGATCTGGTTCATAAATCATTTTCATGCGCACAAGCCCGTTGCTAAGTCGAAGGCTTGCAGAGGATCAGTGCAGATGCAATTTGATGGGTCGGTAGGATCATCGGTGAACCCGAAACCACTGCAGTCAAGGTAACAACGTGGTGGAGCGGGGGAAACAGCCCAAATGAAAGGATCGAGGCAAACACACTCGTTTTCTAGAATTCCTTCCTGGCTGTACGGGATGCTCGTGCAGTCGATGTTGCATTCATTGGCGAGGGTGTTAAAGAAGAATCCAAGATCGCAATTGCAGATGCCATTTGTACTGGTTCCAGGAGAATTTGCAAGTAGTGTGCAGTCAAGATCGCATGTCATGGTGCTAGGAGTCCATGATCGTCCTGCAAGACAAATACAACGGGTGTTTGAACTGGGAGCTGGAGCTGGAATTCCAGTCGATCCTGAGACAGCAGTGCAGTTGATTGCACATGTTGGGGTGATTGGATTGAAGTAGAATCGTGGATTTGAGCATCCGCAAGTAGTACTGTTTATGGGAGTAGCACCAGAGATGGAAGAACAGTTAAGATCACATTTGCTAGTACCAGCATTCCAGGAGTAGCCAGTTTTACAGCGACAAACTGTTGAGCTTACCGCACCATTGCTATTTTTGACGGTGGAGCAGTTGAATTGGCAAGTCACGGTGAGGTTATTCCATGAGTAAGGGCAGGTACAGTTGCAAGTACCGTTGATTTGAGGTGCTCCATCATTATTTCCAATAGCAGGGCAGTCGACAACACACTGCCCTAGAGTTGCATTCCAGATATAATTATCGTTGCACTAGCATCCGTTGGGGGCAACTTCAACACCATTGCTGTTGGGGTCAGCAGAACAGTTTACCTGGCAGTTTAGATCCAAGGGTGACCAAGTGTATCCGATTCGGCAAGAACATGAGTCATTTGTAGAGAGGCCAGTAGTGGTTGAGAAGTTGATGGCTGAACAGTTAACTTGACAGGATACGCTAGTGGGATTCCATTCAAAAGGTAGGTTGCAAACACACGAACCGCTTGAAGAGTCGGAAGCGATAGGATCCGTGTTGTTAGCAGCTGAGCAGTTGAGCTAGCAGGTGGCGCTGGTGGCATTCCAGGAGTAAGGAACATTACATATACAGGTTCCGTCGGCACCTGAGTTAGAAGTGACATTCGCGTTCGGATCTAAAGAACAATCGATAGAACAGATCAAAGAAGTCGCGTTCCAGGTATATGGCAGTTCGCAATTGCATGTTCCATTAGTGAGAGTAATGTTGTCAGTGTTAGAAATCAAGGAACAGTTCCAGTCACAAGACGAAGAAGGTGAAGACCAGGAATAGGGAGTAATGCAGGTGCAAACGCCATTAACAGCTGTAGTGTTATCGCTTCCGCTCACAAGGGAACAGTTGAGGCTGCAGTTGGTGTTGGTTGCGCTCCACGAGTAGGGAGCGACACAGACGCAAGCTCCGTTGACGGCAGTGGCGTTGTCGCTGTTGCTGACGAGGGAACAGTTGAGGCTGCAGTTGGCATTGACGGGGTCCCACGAGTAGGGAGCGACACAGACGCAAGCTCCGTTGACGGCAGTGGCGTTGTTACTGTTGCTGACGAGGGAACAGTTGAGGCTGCAGTTGGTGTTGGTTGCGCTCCACG
>ERZ724508.1152-NODE-1152-length-16506-cov-19.457297_pt1 | contig 16506 bp, 7 predicted proteins | sample MGYA00376041_ERZ724508 | MGnify/ENA primary metagenome ERZ724508 (study PRJEB28724, sample SAMN07190887) | wastewater metagenome | isolation source: effluent of sewage treatment plant in Hong Hong | place: USA: Christiansburg, Virginia | collected 2016-03-01 ...
CAACCCCAACCCCAACCCCAACCCCAAACCCTCATTTATAACTTATAGCAAATATCATTGATCCATAAATTTAACATACTTCAAGCTTGTACATACCAACGTCATACAGTTTTATATCAGCCTGAGAGGAAGAGTGTAGTATAGGTATTAGCTTTCCCAATATAGGGAATCGCTTCAATGCAGGTTAAATTGATTGACGAGGGCAGTCAATGACAACAGGTCTGTATGCTTTGATTATGAAGCTTAGCTCTTAGCTATTAACTTATCTTGTCATTGAGATACGGTTGTGCCTTTCGAGCAACTGTGGTGATAAGTGGTCAAGAATAATCATATTTTAAATATTTAATAATGCATTTATTATATGTTAAATCATTGGTTCCATGGGAACTTCTTAAAGGCTTCACTTTCACGGGGCTTTGTCTTTGGGGCTTCTTCTTCCTCTTCTTACCAGTGGATGGGGAATGTCTTGTCTTCGGCATTATAATTGAGAAGAAGCTATTCGTCTTTCTCAATTCTGTTGGATGCATACACAACAATGACAAGCTATCGGTGGTGATATCCAATGATTGCCTTGACATTACCCTTTGATGCATGATTCAGGTACATCATAGACCCGAATGGTTATGTGTCTGAGCTTACAATACATAGCTCAGAAGCTGTTCCTGGTCCAGTTGCTAAATTGAACGCATATGGAACATCTATGGCTTCCAGTTATGATGAATGTGTATAAGCTGCAACTGGCTGAATCCTGCCTGTGTACATTCCGATAATCTCTGCTGGTTGGATTGTTCTTACCGCGCATGCTCCTCGCCCTTTGATAGGCATTTCCTTGACATAGATAGGAGGATATGTATTCTTTTTGAAGTCTTATATAGCAGCCTGATCTTTTTAATCAAAAGCCTTAGGATATTTACCTGATGGCACATAGCCTGGGAAGAATTTGCAATCTCTGTGGTACAAGCTTTATGTCGAGTAACGTTCAGGATGGCTTATTCCTGATTGATTAAGCCACTCCTCTTTTGATATCCTTTGTGGAGCTGTTATACTGCGGAAGTATAGTTGCGATTTAGTTGTTCTTTTAGCTTCGATCGGCCCCAAAGAACCAATAGTAAATGCCTGAGCAATCGTTGGATGGTTCATAAACTTGAAAAAGGGTGCTGTTGCAATGAAAGGGCAGATCATTGGCCTGCATTCCTAATGAAAAGCAGCTGCGCAATCTACACATGACACTCCTTGGTCAATCCAATTGTTGCATACTAAGCAAGCTATTCCTTTTTTAACTACTTTACGATGACACATGAAAGTTGATGAAAAGGCTGAGTTCGGCATCTATGTTCGCTATAGGTCGAATTGCTCCCATTTATCTTCGTTTATCACCTATTCTTCGATTTATATTGCTATAGGGAGAATTGTTGTGGTGGGTGGCCTTTGTTAGGGTACTTAAGGTTACACAACCCTATCAAAGCTGAATGCTCGTGGGTTCATGAGCCGATTATGGAGTTCATCAAGCTTTTGATCAAGAGCAGCATGGAGCTATACCCAAAGCTCTTCATTCCTCATGACAAACTAATTATCCTGTCGTTACTAGTTTGGGTCATTACTGTATAGATGAATCAACTTCTTTGATGAAAGCCAAGCATAATATTTCTATAGGAATTATTACTTCTTTTCATAAATTGGCAAGCTTTAACGGCTTCTGGTAAACATCTGCCGGATTTGCAAGTATTGTTAGTAGGTATACGATGCCGTGTGCCTGAGGAAAGTCCTTGTCAAAGGGAACCATTATGCCATTTATGGTAGGTCAAAGTATGCAGGATTCAAGTACTACCATTACATAGATGGGTTTTACTTCAAGGCATAGCCTGCTAATACTCGATCAGAACATAAAGCTAAGCTGCATAGACAGTCAGTTAATCTCTAGTACGTATAATTAAAGGCCTACTATTGCCTGGCAAAAGCATTACGTTTTGACATTGATGGTGCATCCTATACTTTAAACAATACCATTCTTCTGTAGGATGAATCCACTCTCTCAAGTCTATTGGTTAGGGCAATAATTTTCTCAGCATTTTCATCTAACCTTTACTGAATATACTCTCCTGAACGTGCTTTATTAGGCTTTAGTAGTGTCTTACGATGCTATTTGAGATTGTATAGTCTTTTTCTAGCCTTATTCCAGCCAGGAGCAACTTTTTTCCTTGCAAAATGTTCAACGTTAAGGCTATTGATTCGAGCCGACATTGCTCTAAGGCTGATAGCTGAGTTCACAAGTAGTGAGGTAGATTGTTGATGTGCCGCTAGGAGTTACTAAAAATCCAATAATACCATCGTGTTTTCTTCTCCTACCAAAGGACTGGTGAACTTTTTTATGATGCGATTTCTCATTGTCGCGAATGGTTAGTTTGAAGTCCATGGGAATGCAGCTGTGATCCTTTAACGAAGCTAGCTAAAGGTGCGATTTCGCCTTCCTTGTGACCATTTACCATCAACCATCTTTCCATATGCTCTGAGGAGGCATGAGGTAACAATTGCAACTATTTTGGTATCCTCAGGTGGCAGTTCAATATCAAACTCATCTTCCTAAAAGGCTACATTGTCCTCTACTTAGATGACTTATTGCCCAAGGTTCAGCCGAATCTATGTAGGCCTAATTGATGGAGCAGTGACTGAAAGTACAGTAGGTTTTTTGTCACCGTGGACCTTTTGCTGGTGTTTTTTTGCCTGGAATTTCCGTCCTTGCCAGGTGCATCCTCCTTGTGTACATCTGTACAGGTACTACTTCCTTGTCGCATCCTATGCAGCTCTTACAGGCAAAAAACCATATAAATCACACTTTTACATGTGTTCATTGTATCGGCGCTTACCTACCATCTTATGGCAATGCAAACACTCCTTCTTTGTGTGAGAAGTGGCCTTCGTACCTGCCTAGTACCTTTAATCGACCTATTTGCCGATTTTCTTTGTTTTAGAGCCATTAGAAATGCTCTATGAGTCAGAACTCTCCGATTCATGATGAATTACGTCCATTTCGTCCAATGTTATTTAATTATTATAAACTTTACTAGCTTCAGAAATACTTTTTTTCATTTTCCTTTTTTATAAAATTACGAGACTGCAACCCATAATGTCCTTTTTACCATATTTTCCTAGGAAGTTAAAATAAAATTTAATTTTTTGGTTCAAAGGTTGCAACCCGGAAGTAAAGTAACTTTGCCAAAAAAAAAAAAAATCCCAACCCGGAAGTGTACATTTTGGCAATGCACCATTTTACTATTTGGTTCAAAGGTTGCAACCCGGAAGTAAAGTAACTTTGCCAAAAAAAAAAAAAATCCCAACCCGGAAGTGTACATTTTGGCAATGCACCATTTTACTATACATAGACTCCCTATAAAACCATAAATTCATTGCTAAGTATAGTAAACTCTTATAAAATAGGGGTGTACATTTTGGCAAAGGGTTGGAGTAAGTATAGTAAAATGATGCAATGACAAAATGTACACTGGCGCAAAAAAATAAAAGTGCGCTGCACTAGTAATGTACATTTTGGCATATAGTGTACATTTTGTCATTGCATCATTTTCCATCCCATTGAAGAGTAGCAATCTTTGCCCTTATATTTAAACAATCACACATGCATAACATAAAAATCTTTTAAAATAACTAAATAATTTCTTAAAAAATTATCAAGAAGTATCAAAGTCTATTAAGAGTTAGAAGCATGGCAATGAGCTCTTAATTGTCGTGTGCAAGATTTACGGCTTTACGGACAGATTTTTACCAAAGTGATTTCTAAATATCTTACTTTACTGTGGCTTTATTACGATGATTTATTATTCTACGACTAAAACCCAATAATGATTAGCCAATACTTTATTATTAATTCTTGCTTCTTAAATCAAGACCCTACTTGATCAACTAGCATACCATAGTATAAAACAATTGTTTTACTGTAAACATATTATTAGCGTCCTATCTTAAATTAATATATAATCTTCTATTAAGCAATTGAGCTTGTTTTTATTATTATAAGGGATTTAAAGACTATCCTTAGATTTTTACATGTAAGAATGATATAAGGTTTAAAAATGTTAGCTATATTAGAATTTTTAAATATCTTAAAGCAGCTAAGACTACTAATAGTGGTTATTTTTTAAAATAGGCCAATGTGTAATACTGTAGGTAACGTCCAACCTCATAGGGTATCGCAATAGTAGGATAAATGAATTAAACATACTTTTATTTTTGTTTTTATAGTTATTGTGTTGTTCCTATACCATATTATTTGTTAAACCCAACCATATGGACTGGCAAAGACCAATATGCTTATCTACGTACAAGTTTAATAGATTTTTGGAAATCAATTTAACCAAAGACTTTTCTTGCCCTAGCTAAAGGGTAATATCTCGAAATAAGTGCAGAAAATTATCTTGCTAAAAAACGAAAACCCGCATCAGACTTTTTAAACTATTTTTAAACCATATTTCTTAGCATAATAATCTCTCTAACTCCATCAATATGGTAAGTCTCAGCTAATTACAAAAACTTTATAGACCTTTTCACTCTTACTTTATTGAAAAATCTATCCGCAATAGCAGTCTAATATAATTAGATATTTTATTTTAGCCATTGTTTTTATTGAATACCCAAGCCTACATCTTTTTTGCTAACTTTCTAAAGTTATAGTTTTAGTCTTCGTTATTATTATTTATTTTACATAAGCACTGTGAATATATTTTATGATCTTTTTATAGATGGCTGCTATTAAATTATAGGCTTTTATATTATAGGCTATTGTCTAGTTCCAAAATGTTATAAACCAAAAGACTAATTAAACAGTATGTCATGTTATTATACATCTTAAGAAAGAATTTTACGTTGTCCTCCTTACTTAAAATATTTCATAAATTACTCTTATTACCTTTATCTTGTTTATCTTTATTTTCTAAGCGCTTACATATGCATTGCATAAATCTTTCTCCAAATAGGACTTACTTTTACTACATTTGCTGGATTTATTTGATATTTATGCACAAAAGCACGTTTAAACCATTTTTGCATTTATTATCTAACTTGCTAATCGTGTATTTATGTTATAGCTTGAGGAATAGGAACATTTTTATTTTAATATACAAATTGTCTATTACGTTGTAATTTTCTCACTTTTTCTTTTATAGGACCGATTAGTTCTTTTTTTATAGAATCTTTTCTCCTTTTTATTATCTGGTGTTGTTTCTTTATTGTGCCTTGATTTAATAGTTTTAGAAAGCTGAATTGTGGATTGAAATTTTATGTAACAACATCATCATCCTAATAAAAAGCCTCTTAAAGTTAGGGGTTAATAGGTCTCATTATAGTCTGAAATTTTCTTTTAAGATTCATGTTATTTAATAAATATAATAATAAGAATAATCAAAAGAATTAAAGATATCTATCAAACGAAGAACCAGATATTGCTCGATTATATCCAATTGTCATAATCTACGAATATTTCTTACCATAAAGACCTTTATTCATTGCAGCATCCATCCAAGAAAATACGTCTTTTGTAGCAATATAAGGTTGTTCTATTTTGTCATATAATCCTTAAGGTTTAAAAGGTCTAACAATATTTACTTTCACAGCAAAATTTTTCACAGCAAAATTCCTTTTCGACTAATCACCTGATGTTTATATTTATATAAAGGATCTATTGTAGTCATATTTGAATTAGGGTGATTTCATAACAAGCAATTTGACATATATATTATTTCTAATTAGATATCTTGTTTATTCTTTAGATTAAAGATTCAATACCATAAAGGCTAAATCTATTACTCTTTGATTTTATTATTAGGGTTACTAAGAAGCTTAACAAATTGCTGTACCTAATAACCAATATTTAAACTAGTCGTAAATGTAATCAGTTAATTGACCCTAACTAATGTCAGGTATTATTTTGGTAACACCATTTATAATTGATTATACATATTTTATGCCTAATTATTATAGTTATCTTTTAAGTGCGGAATTGTGCCTGTACATCATACCCCAATAAAGAAAACCTACTCTTTAAGGGTTTAAATATTGTGATCTATGTTGAGAGAACCATCCTTTTGATATAGAAGAAAGCATAGTTTATGTAATAAACGAAGGCCAACCATGAAGTAATGTTCTATTTGCTAAATCATCTGTAAAAAATGATTATTATAACTTAAATTGAAACATATTTTATTAAACCCAGCTTCTACGGAGTTTCTTTTAGTTTTACTATCTGAATTTTAATCTTCTTTGATATTTAGTTTGTTATTGGCCTAAATCAAATTGAAATTCTCTCTACATTGCTAAAACAAATTATGGTTGTTTTAATCGTATGTTTCTTTATGCTTACTGTCTCTATCTTATTCCAATTTGACTCATTTATTAATTTATAAATCTAACTAAACCAGAAATAATGATATTTGTTCCATGATAAGGGGTACTAACTCTTAACGATTTGGTATTAAATACCGAACTCTTCCCTACTTACGCTTTGTTAATTGATTTAATAACTGTGGGTTTTATTATTTTTCTTGGAACTCTAGGAGCCTTTTATATTAAAGATTTTTAATTATTCTACATAGATATCATTGTACTTTAAATTGACTAAAACCGCTCATAACACTAACATCCAAGGGATTATAATTTGATTGGGACGGTCTTATCATGCTAACTTACGCAATTTTAGGAAGCTATTATTATTGTTATAGTGGTAGAGCGTTTGGGTCAAACCGCCCATTACCAATTCTAAAAGCTCCGCTTCTTCCTCTTTATTAATTAGAATCAGGTCTTGATTTATTTCGTTTACTCTACTATCTACTCCTTTCCCTTTTTTACGCTATTAAGGATCTACCATCGCCAGCATTTCGTGGTGCTCTTTACACTAATAATGATCTATTAACATTATTAACTCGTCTATTTTAACCGAAATTAATTGATCTATTAAGAAAAGGTTGTTATGGAATATTTTAATCAACGCTAATTATACTTTGACTCATTGAAGCATTTGCTCCTAGAATAGGACGTGTGCGTCTAACAACATCTCGAATCCTGTTGATATAATCGTTCTGAATCCCATTTTGTTAAGCATTTACTGCATATCTTTAATAATATCTTAAAAGCGATTATCCAGGTCTAGAATCCGCAATAAACTCTGAAAGAATGGCGTTAACTAGTGGTTTAAATTATTGATACGAAATAGCTAGTACAAAAAGTGAGACTGATCTATAATGTTATGATTCATTAGCACTATTAATGACAATAGCTTAAGCAATAGCTTAAAATTTTCTGGATTCCGTTTTTAAATCAGTAAAGTATTATAGACATTCGGTTAACATAGTGTCATCATCTATCATGACATATTGTTGTACTGCTAAGCTAAGAAGAGCTCTAGAGTACTGTTTTGTATCATCAGGTCTACCTAACACCATACGTTTAACAAATAAATCAAACGCTGTATTAGGAAATCTTGATAAGGCCGGGTTTCTCGCAATGGATTATGCAAAATCAGATAATTTTCGATTGATTACTTGTACTGAAATTCCCTTATTTGCTAAACTATTATATTATGGACTCGATCTAATAATAATGGATTGGGGTTAGGGTTGGGGTTGGGGTTAAGGCTGGAGTTAAGGCTGGATAATTTAAACATTAGGCATAGGTATATTTTATTACGGGATCATATCATCAGCTCTATTATTAGCAGCTCTATTATTAGCAGATCTATTACTAGCAACTCTATCAGAAGCTCTATTGTTAGCTGATATAGCGCTATTACTCATTTACATACTGTATTGTAAATCATCATCATATTTTTTGAATCTATTATTTGAATAAACTAATCCACGTTTTAATGCCTATTATGTAGATCCATTCCTCATCTCTGTCTGAAAACTAACTCTTTTTTTTTACTTAACAGCATCATTATAATTTTCAGAGTACTTATATTAGGGTTGAATTCGTTTATAATTAGAAAAATTAGATTTAATTTAATATTTAGGTAGAGGCTTGGGGTGTAAAAAGTCTGCTTCTTAATTACGTCTGCTATATAAATCGCTAATCCTTACGATGGGTTACATACTTTGAGTGTTATTTCGATAATCGTTAAGTAGAGCTTGAGCTTGTTCTTTAAGAATATTCCCCGATATTTCACCATAATTTAAGGTTCTATTTAAGCTTTTATTCAGTTATGTTATTTTTTTAACACTTTATTGTATTACAGCACCTTTAGTAGCCATTCCTGGAACTAACTAAGATTTAAGTATCTTTTTAATTACTGGAGCTAATTTTTTACCATCTGAAAACGATAATGAGGCTTTAGCACTTAACATTTTTTTAATAGCTGACATATATTTTTTCTATTTCTGTAAATTTTAGGGCGTCGTAGGCAACTACTTAAGTCTTTTTATTGCATTGTCTAAGGCTCCAAGGTAAAGAGCAGCAACAGCCTACACTTACATATCCCACAGTACAGCATATTACTTTAATTGGTTATACTATTATTGATTAGAAACTAATTTTTTAGATTTTTATTGCTGTCTTATGTGAGATCCTATCCAAACTAATGGTATTTTTAAAGCATCTTCAAGGTTTTGTCTCATCAAAACACCAGCAATTACTTGAGTTGTGAAAGATTTTTATGAGGCCAATCCTGAATGAACTTTCATTATTAAAGGTTAGATGCGTTTCCAGAAATTGTAAGGATCTAGTGAGCTTTAAATAGTATTAGACATTTTCTTCAATTACCTTTAATTCCATTATTCTTAGGTCATTTTCTTTAGCTTTTAATATGCTTGCTACTTTTAAATAAATTTATTCCAATCATACAATATTTAAGCTTATAGAAATTTCTTTCGCTATTGATACGAAAGGGGATCAAGTAATCTAGCATTAGGTTTTGGTATAGTTTTAACTTTCCTAGTATGGGGATCCACATATCTTCCTACATATAATACAGAAGAGTTTTTAGAAAGAGGACCAAAGCCTGAAACACCCCATTATTAGCTTGCCTATACAATATCTTTTACAATAGTAGGTACTTACTTTTGAATTTAAGGTTGGCTCAGAGAATGATTGGTTAAAGCTTGACTTCTTTGTATATTTTTAGCTTTTGATATACTATTATTTTAATAACGCCTTAATGCTGATTAAACAGTTTTTCCTTACCATGTTTTAGTTTATTTATTAAATTACATAGATTTATCATGAAGAGCTTCATATTGATGTATCTTAGAATTTGGATTATCATGATTATAGGCAAACATTTATAAAGCAGATGATTTAGATTAAGGTCTTGAATTTAATTTTTTTGCTTCTTTGACAAAAAATTTCTAAAATTGTCCTTTAACACTTAAATTAGGTGTTGAAGAATTAATTTGATCTATAATCCCTCTAGCTTAACTGTATTTTTTGACCGACTTTCCAATATCCCTACCCCAGCTCTTCCCTAATGAAGTTAAATTTGGTTAAGTCATGTTATAATTATAAAATGTAATAATAGAACTAAAAAATACAAAATCAATATTAGCAATACGACTAATAATCGATAATTTAACTATTGGAGGACATATCATTATGTTTGAATTAACAAAGTCAAGCGATTAAGTAAATATAATTCAAGTTTTCTACACCACTCGATCAAATCAATTAGTAATAATAACAACACATTTAATAAGAAAAAATGAATATACAACAACAAGAACTAATAGATGCTATGAAAAACTAAATTGATTGATCATTTATCTGTTTATAATTTAAAATGTTTTTGAATAGGAAAAGATAAAATTCCACTGAAAAAAGACCACAATCTATCATCAAAGAGTTCATTAGATAAAAAATGGATAAACCTAACTACAAATTGAGCATGGTTTAAGAATTTGATTAACCTGTAATGAGTTTTTTCTCTCACTAAAAGAACAATCAACTTAATCCTAATGTTTAAGGAGTTAATACTGCTCAACAACGAGTGTTTTTCTCTTAAACTGGCTCTGGGAATTCATTATTTACAATAAATAGATCTATTCAGCCTGGAGTCAACAAATCACTTCTTACTGTTCAACATCTTGATTTTAATCTAATGGACTATGCTAATACAGATTTTCCCTAAATAATATTCTTATAATTAGAGAACGTTAGCGGATATAAGACACCAGCTGGAGCTGATACTCACGCAATTGGATTTATGAAGATATGTGGAAGCCCTACAATAATTCAAAGAGCCGGAGGAATTATATCGTACAATATCAAATACACTTCTACAACTGGGAATCCACTAATCGTTGACATAACAGGAATGCCATAATTGATATTCAACATATCAATGGGGAAGGATCGAATTAGACCGGCTTCTTATCCAATTACTGACTCTGTTTCAGGAGACCTATAAATTACAGATGTAACATTCTGATTAAATAATTCAAATAATTCATAAACCCATCACTTTAATAGTTCTTCCAGCCTACATTTTTATTACCACATTAGCTTATCCGAATATATATTAAGTTTGATCATAAGGGAATTGATTAACTGTTGAGTTATTGAAGGTTATTTAAAATTGTTTCCATCCTATCGTATTAACTCCATTAACTAGTGTTTTAGAATGTCCATATGGTTAAAAAGAATAGGTGAATGCGGCTTTTCCTATATACCTATTCTAGTGAAACCATGATTGACCCATAGCTGTATCAGCATTAACATTTACTATAGATACAGACTACATTTAGTTGTAATTGTACGAAGTTTTTCCTTTTGAGCATAATGATCTATTATATAAAGGTTTAGTATTACTAGCATCATAAATTCGACTGTTAATAGCGAAATTCTTTTTATTTATTTTAGGATGAGGGATATTTGTATTGAATAAAAAGTTATTTGAAAGTAAAATTAACTAATAATATGGCCAATTATCACCAGTTTGATCGACCATTTAAGGATTACCAGCATTACCAACGATTGGTTGAATTGGATAGTAAATAGTGTTTGCTCTTAACTGCATTTGTGTAATATTGTTTGATAGTCTAAATTGTTTTCTACAATAGGAATACTTTAAGTATTAATTAGAAAGGAAAATTACAACAATTTGAGCTAGAGATTAGGTATTACAAGGTATTTGATTGGTTTGTTTAACATAAGACCCTGTGGGTAATTGATATTGAGCAAGAAGTTGCCAAGACTTGCTAGAGAATTAAATGGGTTTATATAATTGTGCTTAAACTCTTTGCATTAGTTATTAATTATTCATTGTATAGATGTGCCAGGTCCAGTTAATTTATGAATAGTACCATTTTCTTTTAATCTGATTATTCATTCCATCTTGATCAAATTAATGTACATCGCTTAAGCCTGTACTAAACATCCAATAAGGATTTAATGTTAGTTATAGAATTAGATTTTAATAGAATCCCGCAGGTATTAGTCTGAATTGATCTGGAGGTATTAGAACTCCGCAAATTGAAGAAGCTAAAGGCATTCTATAACGACGTTTTGAGATAGGAACAGGAACGTTTTGAATAACACCGTATGCCATCTGACACTGAGGAATGGTTGGTGACAGCATAGGTTAAAAACCTCCAGTACAAAATTAAGCACACAATGGTTTAGCATATCCTGAAACACCACAAGGTTGTTAGGTATGAGCTTTAGTATTTGTAGGATTTTGTGCTTATAAGTACGCTTTCAATGGATTTATTCCATCACCAAATTAAATCTAATATGGTGAGTTAACATTATATCCTTTACTGTCCCAAGTAGAATAATCCCATGTTTGATTTTTAATTCTAGGATTAACTAATGTGTTTGAATCTGGTGAATCTGGATATTAATTCTTATTAATATAATATTTGTATTAGGCTCTAAGATTAGGTCCTCTTTTATATGAATCAACAATATTTACAGTGGGTCTATTTGCTACAGCATTTGCAGCAGAGTCCACAGAGATTAATGCAAAATTGCTATAGCTTTGATGAGTATTATACGTGCCTCCTTACAGAGCTCTATTAGCTGTGATATTAGTATTATTAAAGGGAGTTAATGTTTTAATAGTAGCTTGATATGTTCCCTGATTAATTGGAGTTAACGTGGGACTATAACCATTAGAAAATGTTTGCTAATATGATAATTGATTATCAATAGGTGCATTTGCTGCTTATGATGTAGCTACTGTTAAATTTGATCTAATTTATCTTCTAGTTGTGGACATAGATGATTGTGTTGGTATGTTTACGTATCCTAACCCCTATGATTATCTAGATTAACAAACCCATTAGCTAAATCCAATATCACAAAGATATGCTAATATTGTATCGTATTACATGATTCTTTAAATCTAATAACCTTGATGCGTTATAACCATTTGGCTTATCATTCCAAAAGCTGAGTTATCTATTTGTACTCCTCCAACAGGACATAAAGCTAATGGAACTTATACTGTAGCTTAAACATGTGATCGATACCAATCTACCAAACCCGTATTTATATTTGAAGCTAATTTTACAATTGCATTAGTTTACCAGAATTGATTCGAAGAAAGAGGATAAATCACCCATTACTGAAAAGTTGTTGCTTGTCCTCGTAATCTTGGTCCGATGTATGATAATTATGGAGGTAAAAAATCCTAAATACTCATTAATCAAATTGATTATAACATAAAATCAAGATTTGGTAATAACTGGTTTTGCTATTTAAGTTTTTTCGCCTACAGGTGGTACATATGTAAAAAATCGTTAATGAGGATATCTTCGTATTATGGATGTATCTACTTATGTAGTTTTACTACCTAAGCCCAGCTTTCGCTCTTCCATAACCTTTATGTCCAATCCTTGTTTTATGTTGTTCTTTATTGCAATACCTTTCTATGATGGGCTTAAAAAGCGGCCTTATCGAATTTTTACTTACTTTGCATTTTAACACTCTAGTTAATCATCTTCATTTGTTATGGTGAAAGACTTTACAATTTACTAATAAGCTATAGGATCTTATTTTACTTGACATACTGTAGAATCTCGCTATTTAATACTAGAATTTATAGCTATCTATTTGTTTTATCTATTTATGCCATCTATTTTGCTAATAAACTCACGACCATCCTTTATTCTTTGCTATTTTAGAATTAATTAACGGGAAATTTACCTTCTTCTAAGAATTTAAGAAGCCTATCTTATTATTCTTTATTATTAGCTTATGTCATTATTAATTGGTTATTTTACATTTTGAACCTTTACTTTATCCTTAATCTAGCTAAAGTTGTCCTTTTTAACCTGAGGTCTCTAAAGTTTATCTCTGGCTTCTTTTAGCCTTAGTTCATAATTTTTATAATATTAATTCATTTATAATATGATAGCTGTAGGACGAGCAGCAGCAGGTATGTTTGGATCACTAATGAGACAAATATGGCCACAATTAATTTCTTGGGGTGTAAATCAATTAATAACATCAAATTTTGGGAACACTTATATTGCTCCAGGATTTAGAGGTCCAGTGCTACAGTTAGGTGAAAAAATTTCAAAAATTGCAGGTGGAGGGATTTACCAAGCACCAAGAGTTGCAGCAAATAGTGTAATGGCAAAACAAAATAGCAGATTACCTACTAAATCGTTCTACTAAGCACCATTAGTATAGTCATAGTAGGATTAATAGCATTAAGATCATAAGTACATGCCGTTAAAGCATAGAAAGTCTATTATGAAATCAAGATACAAATGATTAATTATATTAACGATTATGATGTATAAATAGATCTTTATCTGTTTTAATTAATTAATTGCCGCCATTTTATAATATTAAAATGGGATAGAGTGACGGTGTTGCTAAAATTGATATGCAAAGAATATCATCATAATCTATTGTCAACCCAGCTAGGTTTTTGTCTTTTGTTTAATAAGAAAAAATAAAGTAGTAAGTTCCTGTTTGGGATTAAAATAAACATAGACTGCTTTACTACACACCACCTACTAAGGAATAAAGCCCTAATGTCAACAGAAGAATGAAAGTTCAATTAACATATTTAGACAAAAGAACTGGGTAGATAAAAAATAAGAAGATAAGTTTTTGTTAAGGAAATGAATACATTTTCACTAAGGATTAAAGATAAAGAATGAGAGTTCTAAATTCAATGAAACATAAAAACAATCCATTACATCATTAATATTGGAGAGCTATAATTGGATTTTCTGGACCATAATTCACTTAAAATGTGTTATCAGCGATGAGGCCTCTAATACAAGCAAATTGGCGGTAAATTCAACAAACTAAACCCAAAAGAGATTATGGAGCGATAATATAGAAAAGAAAAGCTACAATGATGTAAAGATATGGATCCGATAAGCCATTTGTTATTCATGCAAAGAAAACAGAATTTTGATTTATATAATCGATATGTCATTTCCTGAATTTAAATTTTTAGATGTTAAGTAAAGATAGAAGCCAGTTGAAAATATTCTGATGAGAATAAAGCGTTAATAAAACAAATAAGGAGTATAGATCCATTAAAGCACTTAGAAAATACTACTATCATCATTTATAATAGGAGTACTTGGTCCTCCAGGATCAGGGAAAAGCACATTGATATAATAGTTCTTAAATAACTAGTTATTTTACGCTAAAAAATTCTAAAGAGTTATTTTCGTTGGATAATCTAATTACAAATCTCTTCTTCAAGATGAATTCAACACTAAAAAGCATTTCGATATTGATTGGGTTTACAATCATATTAGATAAGCAAACGTTTGGGGATGTACTAACATGTTAATAGTTTTTGATGATGTAATATCTCAATTAAAAGAAAGTAATATTTCTCATAGACTCCAGCAACTGTTCTATAATAGAAGACATCTATTAAATAATGGCACTATTTCTATTGTAGTAACATCACAGAAGTGGACATCATTTCCAAAGTTTATGCGTACCTGTCTCAACGGGCTGATTATATTCGGAACTAATAAGTATTAATCTTAGAGTTGTTGGAAGTAGATTAGAACAAATATAGGGAAAACATTGTTCTCAGAATTAGTTAGCAAAATGCAAGCACATTAATTCATATTTTTAAATTTTAAGAATAATAAAATATTTGATAAGAACTGGAGTGGACTATGATTGAAGTTTCATGTGCAAATGATAATTTGATGACCTTATTAACCGTATTGATAGCATTATTAACATTAAGTCAAACAGTTATCCAAGTAAAAGCTTTTAGAAGAGATTACCTATTCGTTACAGATTAAGATAAACATAAATGATATATATATCATTAATTATAAGCATAAACGATATAAATACCAATAATAAGATAAACAAAATGATATACATATCAATTTAAGATAATCATAAAATAACATACCTATTAATCTGGATTTAATCTAATAGACTATCTTTGCACATACATTTCCATATATATATTTTTTTTTATTATTTTTATTTTTTTCTTTTCCCAAAGCATCAATATAAAGGGAAAATCACAGTTATGTTCCCAAGAGAATCACCTATTCTAACAACTTGCTGCATGAGTTTAAGAAGAAGATCGAGCTTAGAAAGCCTCTAAAAAATGCTCAACCATATACATATCATTAAAGATAGCATAAATGATACACATTTAAATCATTTAAGGTAAGCTTATGTTTTTCGCATAAAACCTTCAAATTAATTCCACCGTAAGTTAAATCCATAACGTGTTGGCTGTATATTATCGGCATAATAGTTGTAATGGCGTATCCCAACATATCTATGACCTTTATATTAATCAATAATGAGCATAATACTGCCTTCATACGTCTTTGTGATTTTTTTATCATAAAATTACCTTTTTAACATAACAAAATCACGGAATATTCTATCGACTAACAATTTACTATCAAATTTAACAGCTTTATGCGTATAATATTACTAGCCTTGCGCATTGACAATTGATAAACCCCACCAGAACCGGCCTTTATATTTTTTCATTATTAGCGTTTGATTTCCCAGTTTTTTCACAATTAGATTCTAACCCAGTTATAATTATCTATACTGCAGATCGTCATTGGTATTTTCAGAATGAATTGACATCAAATAATATTTATAAACTTAATATGATGAGAGTAAATGGGGTTGGGGTTGTAACTCAAAACCAAATAAATAAGAAAAAGTAAGCAATTATAAAGGCAGTTATCTCATAATAAGAAAAGAAATAGCATTATGAACACCGTCGCATCTAAAGATTAAAAAGATTCGAAGATTTTAAGCAATTATTGAACAGTTTTATTCCTGATTAATCAAAATAAAGCGAAAGTTCAGAGGTTTAAGAGTATATAATTATTAATTAATGCGAGTAATAAGAAAACTGCAAAGAAGAGACCAAACAAAGCAGCAAAAAAAGAATATATACTTCTGAATCAAATGTAAAATAATGTAAGTAATCAGAAAGTAAAGATTAATGCCTTCGCTATTTGGATCCATGGTTCAGAAGATGATTATATTATTATGATTAAAGCCATAATCGGGGTTGGGGTTGGGGTTGGGGTT
>ERZ724508.1156-NODE-1156-length-16501-cov-3.222486_pt1 | contig 16501 bp, 13 predicted proteins | sample MGYA00376041_ERZ724508 | MGnify/ENA primary metagenome ERZ724508 (study PRJEB28724, sample SAMN07190887) | wastewater metagenome | isolation source: effluent of sewage treatment plant in Hong Hong | place: USA: Christiansburg, Virginia | collected 2016-03-01 ...
AATCATCTTGATTCGGGCACTGTTTATTGACATTTTTTTTTAATTTAGTACACTAGTACTATCACGACGAAAAGGGTTCCGAACGGTTAATTGCCTAAGGAGCCCTTTTCATTTCTCAATTTTTCTGCGCACGTCTGGACTGGAAAGATCAGCGAAGCATTCAGCGCCTAAAACCTTATACAAAGATGATGCATAGCGTTGTTTTGGGAGAAGCAATTTTTTTAGCTTCTTCTCCTCAATTAAAAAATCTACCAACATCTTATAATCACCATCTCCTGACACAAGTAACACTTTATCAAAATCTTCTTTTTTGTATAAACGTTTCATCACTGAGAAAATGATATCAGAATCGACATTACCTTTCTTTGTCCCAAGCATAGCCGCATTATGCTCACGAAATACTAATATAAAACCGGTTGCTTGAATTTCTTCATACAACTGTTGATACTGGTTGCCATTCTGCACATAACCAAGATAATAATAAGCTCTTTCGACATTGTATTTTTCCTGAAGATAGATTCGGAAACGTCTCAAGTCAACTCTCCACTCTGGATCTTTTCGAGTTGTGCCCATATGTAGATTTTGCCCATCTATATACGCAATATTTTTCATAATCAATAGATTAAAAAGTTCTAACACTACCAGTAACAACACCCCACACAAAACAATCCGCTTCTGGCGCTACCTTAATCGGCTGATAGTCAGCGTTTTCTGAAATCAAAAATAATCCCTCTCGTTCTACCCGGAGGCGCTTCACGACGAGTCCACCATCGACAACAGCTACGACAATACTGCCACTTTGTGGTTCAACACTCCGGTCGATTACGAGCACGTCACCAGAAAATATCCCCGCCCCTTCCATCGAATCACCCTCCACGCGTACAAAAAAGGTGCTCTCGGCGTGTTTGACGAGTAGATCGTGGATATTGAGCTCCTCATGGACCAAATCGTCCCCTGGAGCTGGGAAGCCAGCCTGAGGAGAGGAGGAGAACAGAGGAATAGGCGTCGCTTTGGTCGCCACCCCTTGATAGATATCGGTAATACTAACACTGTCAGACATACTGGTCATATTAGGTTACCACTGCGCCACTGGTGACAACTGTATGGATATAAAAGAGAGCTGCCATCGCATAGAGCAGTGCTACCCCATAAAATACCTGTAGTGGTCGCTGCTGGCGCCACTCGATAGCTACCGAAGCAATCAAAGCCATAATCGCTATAAGACCAAGGACCCAGTACACGCGCTGCATCATAGTAGAGGGACTGGTAGCAATCATCGCTATCTCAGTGGCCGGAGCGGGGGCCGGGGTTGAAAGAGCGGTATTAATCGGCACTTCAAGTAAATCAGTTGATGACATAATTGTGTCACTGTAGAGCACCACCCCATGATCTTCCATAGTGGTCTTTGCTACCGTAAGGGGTACTGGTGTTTCTACCGGGGCTGGGGCTGGTGCTGGTGGTGGAGTTGGTACTGCAGCTGGGGCTGATTCAGAAACAGGCACTGGGGCTGGGGTCGCGATTGGCGTCTCGGTGGTGGTTTCGATACCGGCTACCACCGGCACCTCGCGCGTCACTGGCCGGGGTGTCAGCTCGTCAGCCGGCTCTACTACGGGCGCCACCGCAATTGCGGTATCAGCCAGGTTTGCTGTTGCTACCTGTCCAGGTGTGCCAAATAATTGCACCACAAAGACGGTTTCATAGCCTTCGTACTGACCCCGAGCCGTACCGACACCAATTTCGCGATAGTTTTGGTTCACAATATTGGCGCGGTGAGTTGGTGACAGCATCCACGCTTCGACCACTTCTTTGGAGTCCGTGAAGTGTACCGCGAGGTTTTCTCCCGCATTCACATAGCTATACCCAGCTTCATTAAACCAGTACCAGGGCGACACTCCGGCGGGACTATAGTGTGCAAAATAGCTATTTTTGGCCATGTCTTCAGCTTTGAGCTGCGCGGCTTTATCAAGAACGGTGTTACGGACCAAAGGCGCAAGCTTTTGTCCCTCTCGTTCTTTGTTGGTTTTTTCTACCACCACCGCTGGCAAAACCGCTCCGGTAAGCCACGTTGACTGTTGCCACAAGAGTGCATACACGTTACTCATAGTAAAGGTGAGTATCGTGAGTCCACCCATGACCAAGAGCGCCGTTCGTTGCAACATGTCCGGCGTAAAGTCATTACTTTGATGCGGTATAAACAACCGCCATAGTCGTTCTTTCATTATATATAAGTATACCAGATACTCGGTTTTAACTAAGCCTAATTATGCCAATAGATTACTTTACCCAACACCATTTATTGTAAAAATCAACACCAAACCACAACCACGCTAATTGATAGAAATCTAGGGTGGTGAGATCAGTTGTAATGATTTTTTGCTGATACATTTCTTTCGCTTCATGTGGACGTAAAATACAAAAAGCAGCTAATGCTGAGCCATACATTGCACGATGTTCGTAATTTGCTGTTGGCACCCCACTTGAGGCATAGGTGGCAAAAATCTTGCCTTGTCGCTCCCAATCACGCTCGAGCGTGGACATAATCGGACGAAGTATTACCAAGGCTTCTTCATTGGGGTCCACAGCATGGTGCTGTGCAATCCGAAACGGTACACGCATGGCCTCCCAAGCAAAATCACCAGATTTGCGCATTGCCACATACTCTGTTGAAGTCACTCCAGTTGGTTTTATTTTACACCAATCTTGGGGTAGATTAGCTATACCTCGACATTTGTTTAGCGCTAGATAGGATGAACTGACTAAACTATTCCAGTCATGTCTGGTATCAAATTCTGTAAAGACTGTATATAAATATGGACTTAGATATGACGGATTAATAACAATTCCGGACGGGTCGCTTTTTGCCCAATTTCCTCCCGTTACATAACGCACACCACCAGACAACCAGGTAAGTTCGTTCCACATACCATCAAGCACTCGCAGAGCATCTGTGCGATATTGTTCGTCACCCCACCGCTCATAAGCTTGAATTAAAGCATAAGCAATATCTTGGTCGGCATCAGTGGCAGCATTAGGATCACGAACTTGCCCGTCTTCCCACAACCATGAAAACGTTCCGTCACTGCGCTGAATTGAAGAACTGGCCCAACCCCACATTTTGTCAAACTGTACTTTATCATCCATACCAGCTGCCATGATTAGACCATATGCTTGGGACTCTGACACAGTTCCACCTGGACGTGATTCCACTAAGCCAGTACTAGATGCATAGCGTTGGATTGATTCGGTATAAATCTTACTTAAAAATACATCGAGTCTAGGCACCGACTCCTCTTTTGATTGCCTCATAATTATAGAAGCAGGCATGGAAAATAAAGACTGGTCGTTATCAGCAAAAAAAATCAAGTATAACATTAAAACTAAACCGAAAGTCGCAACCAAAAACCTAGCCATATAGTATTTTATAGCATTATGCATGAACATATCCAAGCTTGGACATTTTTTGAGTAAAAAATTCTATAATCATCACTTCGCTGCAGGAAGACGGTTATTTTCATAACACTACTTGTTTATAAAGAATTTCTGAGAATAAAATCTCTCAATTTTTTGCCTAAACCTACCGGAAACAAAATAACTAAAAACAAAGTAGATGAATACTTGAATAAGTATCATGGGGCTCACTGATTCAATATAGCGCCGCATGTTACCAAATCTTATTTTAAGGTCTCTGATCGCATTTAATCTAGCCTTATGAGCTGTCGAATCGTTATGATAACGGTATCGGATTAAATTATTTGGTAAATTGGTAATTTGATATCCTTCACATATCATACGTATCCATAAATCCATATCTTGTCCATTCAAATATGATTCGTTATATCCCCCAACTGCCAATACATCACGAGTCCGAAAAATGACACTTGGATGAAATACAGGGTTGTATATAAAGATATTTTTTTGAATCAATTTTGTATCAACCAATTTACGTTGTTCAGTGATAATAAGTCCTTCCTCATTTATAAGTGTGGCCCATGTTCCTAAAACTGAGACATCTGGATTTTTATCCATAAAATCAACTTGTTCTTTAATGCGATTTGGCTCTGAAACGTCATCTCCGTCCATTCGCACAACAAACTCTGTAGTGACTGCAGCCAGAGCATTATTGAGGTTTTTTGTAATACCAATAGATTCTCGATTTTTTATGTACCTAATTCTTCTATCACCTAAATATCTTTTAACAAATTCGTCAGAAGCATCAGTGGAAGCGTCATTAATAATGATAAATTCAAAATCACTGTAAGTTTGATTTAATATACTTATTATTGATTCATCTAAAAATTTTTCTGAATTACGGAATGGCATTATTACAGTAACACGAGGTTTCATACTAAATTCCATTTCATTACTTTGTAGAGCGCGAAATATCGTAGAAAGCATTCTTCTCCTGACCTACAAACAACCCAAGTACACTCACATAGCCATGTAGGAAAATGTATACGGGAAGTATTATAGGATACTTAAATAAACTGAGTATGATACTTTTTAAGATAAGTGTAGATGGGATTTTGCGCTCAGAATTAACAAAATCAATACCAAACTCATCAGCAAATTTTTTCTGTGTTGCAAAAATCCGTTTTGCGTAACGCAAATAGTCACCTAAATTCGATGGGAGTTTGAAATACGCGATTATAGTCTCAGGATACATGTAGCGGAACCCTAAACTAATAGATTGTAAGTATGAGAACTGGTCTTCACCATTAGAATCAAACTCATCAAACTTGAGTTTTTGGTACAGAGGTTTTGAGAAAGCTCGCATATGTCCGACACAGGTATATATATTGTTACCGTTTCGAAAAGAGCGATATACCAACTGCTTAAAGTTGTGACCAGCAATAAGAACCTTTTCTAAAAAGGTTCTTGGGGCGTCTGGAATTGCCCACTGACCAGTTAGTTCTGCATTGCCGCTTCGTATAGGAGCGGTGATTTTCGCAATTGTTTTCGGGTCATCAAAACGAATATCTGCATCTACAAGTACGACGATGTCACCAGATGCCTTACTAAATAATTGATTCTGACGGAAGTTCTTCCCTCGCCGTATCGGATCATCAATAAGTACTAAACGTTCGTCCTTGATACTCCGAACTATGGCCGCAGTTGCGTCTGAACTACCATCAGAAGCAACAATGATCTTATCTATCACAAAGCCATCTTCATTTTGATTAAGCATGGCCTGCACCACATGAGCTATATTTGCCTCTTCATTAAATGCAGGGATGCCTATTGTGACGTTTTTCATAGAGTAATTTATTTAGAAGAATTACAAAGTGGAACTATAAGAACAACAGTCAGACTAACTAGGGCGGTTACTAGAAGAGCATCAATCAGTCCTTCAAGGCCTGAATCTTGTAGGAACACTAACATAGGAAATAGTAGTGACGCAAGACAGACGGAAACAGTAACTCTGTAACGACCAAGAGTGTGATGGTATAGCGCAAATGTGTGCGTGATGGCAAAAATACTAATTGCCAGAAGATATGTTGTTATATATGGAATGATAGCTGTAGCTTTCGTACTAAAGACAGTTAACAATAGTAACTCGCCGAACCAATACATGATTACTAATCCGCAAAGTAGCAACACAACTACAACCAGCATAACACCATACAAAATTGGTAATGTACTTCGATTTTCACGCACAGACTGCCCTACTCCACTAATTAACACAACACCTAAGAGTGAAGCGGTAAAAAACAGTATCTTGCCGACCAATGCCAAAAGCGCATATGCACCAGCATCCACATCGCTCATCAAAGTACGGGCTAACACTATGTCGAAACTTAAATAGACCAAAGTTGAGAGCCCTAGCAAAACAGAAAAGAGAAACAATCTATATGGAAATTCTGTCTCGCTACCCTTCATAAATGATTCAATGAGTAATTTCTCTTTCTGAAACAACCAAAAAATCAAAAAAGCAGTAGCTACAAACGACACGGGTATCGACAAATACGCAAGAGCACCCAACCCTACAACAACCAGACCAACTGCTAGGAGCAATCGTGCTGCAGACTCAAAAATAAACAAGGTGCCTGCATGACCAAATCCATCGTTACCTAGCATCAAACCACGAACATACGCTATACACGGAGCAATAAGTACTACAAGAGCAAATGATGCCACTGTCCATACCTCAATACTCCATTGTGATGCCAATAAAGGACTAACAAATAACCAAGCCATTGAAAAAATAATACTCCAGCTTAAAATTTTTCGGCCCCAATTCACCCTTGTCCCAATAGCTACAGTACGATGAGTAGTAATTGATAGACCTTGTGTTAATATTTGCACTCCATAAAGAAGACCCATAAATAGCGCAATGAGTCCAAAATCCTTCAAAGGAAGATGAATGCCGAGATAAAGGTTAAAGGCAAGATTAAGTACATTAGCAAATATTGCAGCTAATGAATAAATCAAACCGTTTGTAAAAATGAACGGAGCGGTCTTTAGTAGATTTGTAAGACTTACTCGATTCATGATTTTGTTAGAAGCTGAAGTTCTTCCGATGACCATATTACTCTATCACTACGAATCACTGCTGTATTTAGCAACTCTTGCCCATATTCAGTATGATCATTTATTATTGACGCCTTATCGAGCTCATACAAATCAGTCTCTTCATCAGATGCGATTAGACGGTAATATCGATGAAAGCGTTCGTCATATGCCCAAAGCTTAGTAACAGGATCAAAAAATTGTTGCTGACTAATTGTGCCCGGACGCGTCATAACTACCCACTCTGCGTATAGCCATGGTGATTCAAGTACCCTATCAAAATATCTATAATTTCCTTCATAAATAAATGAGCGAAGCGGTAGACCTGAATCTAGAAAATACACATCATTATTGAATCGAGTAGAAAGAATAAAGCCACCATTTTGTGCATTAAATTTGAGATACCGAACAATATCAGAGGTATCAGTACGCTTACTTGCACTACGATCCGCTTGTATCACAGCATATCGCTCAACAAAAATTACGAGAAAGAAAAAAAAAACGCTTGCACTAATGATAAGGCCCGTAACAGTTAGAATTAAGATTCTGTACACTAATGTGCGGTTAAATGTATATGCTGTTGCTAAGAATGTAGCAGTGGCAACCGCTATAAATCCAATCCAGGTGAGCGCGTAGCGCACATTATGGAAGTCATTCCATGGAGAGAATTCTGGAACAACTACAGAATTTTCCCACCGTAACATATTAAGTCCGACTGCAATTAATGGCAGAACAAGAATAGCAAGTGCCGCAAACAACTCAAATCGCTTACGTGAAATAACTAATGTTAAGACTCCACACACTAATCCAACATACACAATAGATTGACTCATCATGTAGAATGAGGCATGTAACAACGCTTTCCATGCAGGGGGTGCTATAAATCCTTCTGGTGTTATTGTTGATACAACCCATTGTGTATCACTACCAACACCCGCAAATCCAAGTGGATGGCCTACGAATATCCATGAGTAAATAACGAGATACGCAACGCCAGCAGCCGCTGGGATACCAAATATCAGAGCCAATGCCTCAATTTTGTGATAGCCTTCGCGTCGCAACAAAAGAGTAGCCAGTGTAAGTACTCCAACAACCGGCAAAAGCAAGAGACCCTCATAACGAGAAACAGCTGCTACAGAGACCAGACCACCAGCAATAATAAGATCGTATAGTCGATATTCTTGAAGCCATCGCACAAAATGAAACGCTAGAGCAAAACTAACACTAAGAAGCAAAACCTCCATCATTGGAGTAGCTGAGTAATACAGTACATACGGGTTTAGGAGATATATCAAAACAGCAATTAGAGCAAAAAAACGCTGATGGGTGAGCCTCAAGACTAGACGGTACAAATACACGGTGCCAACTACAAAAATTGGCAACAGTATCACAAACCCTGCTAGTCCAGAACGGAATAAGAAATCAAATGCAGTCACAGGAGCCATCAGTACATGCAGTAACGGCGGCCATGAACCTAGCTGCGTAATACCGGGAGTAACACTATCAATCGTAAGCCGTGCAAAAATAAGATGCGCTATCTGATCAGCAAGAACGGTCAATAAATTGTTAGTATACAGCCACCATGCCAACAGTGAGGAAAGACTGGTCGCAAAAAAAGCAACGACAAATTCAATCCAGTAACGAGTTAATATTGTCATTTTCGTAATTTTAAAAACTTAGTAAATGCAAACGCTCGACCTGTCGCCAAATGAGTCCCATGAACGGTCTTTTCCCAATGATGTGGTTTGGTGAAAATTTCAATAGCAGCACGTGTAGTTGCTATCGCAAGCATAATCCAATAAATAAAAGAGAGTAGATTATACTTTACTAAGTCATAACGACCACGACGATATGACGCTATGAGATTAAGATAGGTAAAGATGAAGTTTCCAACCACAAATGAAAATACAGAAACGTACAGAATTGGCAACGGGAAGAACTCTTGGATGAAAACTGGCTGAAAAACCAACCATACAAAGAACACTATCCAATACACAAAATTTATAACATTAATAAATACACTACCTGGAACAATCAACAAGAAGCCGATTAGGTTCTTGATACCACCAATTTCTCTTGTAAAACGAAATGGGTGTCGCATATGAACAATTGAAGTTTGAATAAACCCTTTCATCCAACGCGTACGTTGCAGTATCCAAGACCTAAAGTCAGCCGTTGCCTCTTCTTGACTGGACGAATCAAGCATACCGGTTCTCTGGCCAATGCGAGCCAAACGGATTCCCATATCACAGTCTTCTGTAACATTGTATGGGTCCCATGCACCAATACGCTGAATAGCTTCAGTTCTAAAGTGCGTACTATGACCCGATAGAGGGAGTGGGATACCAAGTTTTTGCAGACCTGGCATAAAATAGTCATAATGGAAAGAAAACTCTGAATTAAATAGCCGCGTAACCAGTGATTGCTTAGGATTATAATGGTCAAGTTTCGTCTGAAGACATGCTATATCTTGATTCTTTTGAAACGCCAAAAAAGCCCGTCTCAATTGTAATGGCTCGGGAATAATTTCCGCATCGTAAATAACCAAAAATTCACCACTCACCTGCAAAAAAGCGACATTGAGCGCTTTTGGCTTGGTCTTTGGCTTAACATCAGGAAGAATTAACGTTTTGAAATAAGAGGGTAACCCCGCGTCCTTTATTGCATTAATCGTCGGATAGTCGTATTCCTCAAGAGTTATAGTAATATCGAGTTTATCTTTAGGATAATTTATCGAACCCATCGCGGCAGCTATTTGATCGATTACCCCTTCTTCACGGTAAAGTGGAATTAAAATTGTGTAAACTGGTAATTGCTCATCTTTGATTGCAAGGGCTTCTTCATCGGTAATTTTTATTTCAGGATTATGTCTAATCGCTAGGTAAACGATAAACACTTTGAATAACATAAAAAAAAGATAGAATACAGCAATTAGTGCAGAAAGGATAACAAGTGTTGGTACTCCAGTCAGATCTGAGACAGTATAGAAAAATCCAGCCAATACAGTGAGTGTTATCAAGAAAAAAGAAATCGACTCAGTATAAATGTGACGCTTGGCACTGTGAATCTCCGGCAAAAATAAAAAATCACGTTCATTAGAGAAGTCATGCGGCGACCGCTCAGAATGATGGGGGTAATCGCTGAATTTAAAAACACTTCGAGCAAAATATCTCATTCTCAGCATTAGTGCACCACTTATTAATTCACAAGCGGTTCGAATTGGTCTAACTTTACTTTCTCCAAATTTTCTTTCAGGGAAGTCGATATCAACTGACGAAACTCGCCATTTCATACGCACCGCTTTATATACAAATTCATAATCAAACCCCCATTTTGTTGGATTTAAGTGTAAATTATAAAAAACTTTTCTTGAGAACACTTTTAATCCTGACTGAATGTCATGATTAATTCCAAATACAAAGCGGCTGAAAATTGACTGGAACGCTCTACTCAAGAACGTTCGACTCATTGTTGTATGTCTATGTGTGCGATTGGCTATAACTATTTCAGCTTCCTGACTATAGATTTTAAAAAACATTTCTTTAATTGCTTCAGGAGGATATTGTAAATCTCCATCAATCATAGCAATGACATCAAATTTAGAATGGCTTATACCTTCAAGAAGTGAATAAGCTTTACCTTTTTTTCCGATTTTTTGAAAAAGTCTTATATTTGGCACGCGACTTGAAGCACTTTGCAGATAACCAAAAGAGCCATCTGACGAGTGATCATCAATAAAAATTAATTCGTACCTATTGCAAAAGGTTTCTAGAACATTAACTAATCGGTTAATTAATTGGCCTAGATTGTCAACTTCATTATAGATAGGAATAATAACACTAAGTTCTCTACTCATTTTAATGAAAAATATCACATTATACAATTTTGTCAAGTATAAATTTGTAATAATTAATCAACGACTTACTTTTATCCGAACATTAACTATGTAATTTTATGTACTTGCTTTTTATAAATAGTATGATATATTCAAAACCTCTTGTTTTTTTGCACAAAAAGGAACTCGTCATGAATATTCCTCACGGATTCGGCCCTGAAGCGAAGTTTGACGACCTTATGATGCCACATCCTTCTACCCCAGCAGGAAAGCTCCTGACTCAGGAGAAACATGCCCTCATGGCCGCCGAATGGGCGGAAGCAGAGGGTATGGGAGATCTCCGTCCCTTGGAAGATATGGCCGGTTACCCGCGGAGCCTGAAAATCGCTGCGGAGTAAGTAAAGTCTGGGGGGCGCGCAGTTCTGCGCGCCCCCCTAAATCATTTGTAAATGTATAAGAAAAACTATAATTGACTTTATATATTTTAATGTTATAATTACTTAACTATGGTCAATTCCCTCTTGCATGTTTCTGTATTTAGTCTCGTAGCCGCTAGCACGCTTGTTGGTGCATATTTTGTGTATATAAATCTCAACAGTACCAGCGGACGTATAGTAACTATCTTCATTGCGCTCATTATATTGTCAAACTGTGCAGCGAAGTTGTTTTATCTCTGTTTTATTGGAAAAGGCAGTGACATACGTACGTAACTTATGAAAAAAGTCGCCTATCGCATCATCTCCCATAAGCTGACCGTCTACTTGTTTCTCTACATAGTGCTCTTTTTGATTGTTGGGGCGACCTTACTAGTCGAGCCAACTGATAATGATTCATTTCCATTCCTGCGCTACATAATCGTCATTTTTGCCAGTCTCCTGTTGACAAAGTATTTCTTATACATGTTCCTCAGTCCTTGGAATGAGATTAGGCAGAAACTTAAACAGCGACATCTCAGTAGCCAACTAACAACACCTTATCGGCCACGTGTTACGGTTCTCGTGCCAGCTTGGAACGAAGGTTTGGGCGTTGTGACTACTATCGAAGGCTTGCTTAAAAGTGATTATTATAATCTAGAGATCTTGATGGTCGACAATGCTTCAACTGATGGCACTGAGATCAACATACGTAAACTTATAGGCGAGCATCGTCAGGCAGTTAAAGACGGATTACGTTCAAAGGAGATGGTGGTCAAGTACCTATATCAAGGAATACAAGGTAAAGGGCACGCTTTGAACATGGGTCTTGAACACGCTACCGGTGACATCATTTTATCGATCGATGCGGATTGCTATATTCCACCACAAACCGTCGGCAACTTCGTGAAATACTTTATCGATCCGTCAGTCATGGCCGCTGTTGGTAATGTGAGAATCGGTAATACAGACACAATTTTGGGGGTTATTCAATATCTCGAATTTCTCTTTTCTTTTTATTTTAAAAAGGCCGAATCACTCGTTAATACTATCTATATTATCGGCGGTGCGGCAGGCGCCTTCCGAAAAGACGTATTCAAACAGCTCGGAACCTACAGCGCCACGAATATTACTGAGGATATTGAACTGTCGGTTCGAATCCAATCAGCTGGTATGAAAATTGCCTATGCCCCAGATGCGTTAGTGTATACCGAAGGAGCAGTCACCCTCAAAGGACTTATGAAGCAACGATTGCGTTGGAAAAGGGGTCGTTTTGAGACCTTTTCTGAGCATAAACATCTCTTTTTTAGCACTAAAAAGCAGCACAATAAACTGCTGACCTGGCTGATACTGCCGCTTGCAATTTTAGGAGAATTGCAGCTGTCATTAGAAATTTGTTTTTTGACTTTTCTCTATATTTTCTCATTCATAACAAGTGATTTCTCATCATTTATATCAGGTATTGTTGTTGTTGGTTCAATGTTCATGGTGCAAGTAGTATTCGACGAGCATCGTGATAAATTATGGTCGTTTATACTTCTTGCTCCTATAGGTTGGTTACTCTTCTATATTAGTACTTATGTCGAAACATATGCACTGTTTAAATCTGTTAGCGGACATTTAAGAAAATCTGAGATAACTTGGCAAAAATGGGACAGACAGGGTGTATTCACCAAAGCCACTGACCAATCAGGTATACTATAGTTTGACAACATAAACATGAAAAATAAAAAGAAATACCCTACGAAGATTGCATTATTAGGAGGATTACTTATAACGTTAGTGATTCTCGGTGGAATAGGATATAACATGTACAGTTCATCTTTTATGAAAAGTGCTAATTTAACAGACTTCGAGGTAGAAGCTTTTGCTTCTGTGACTGTTGAAGGCAGTGAACAAACCGCTGGTCCAAGAAAGAAACGCAGCCTAACAAGCACCACAACCGTAGCAACAACAACACCGACCAGCGCAGTTCTAGCCACCCCACCACCAACATTAAAAACTATGGCTTGGATTTATCCTGGGGCACCAGCCTGTGGCGCAACAACGGAAATTGCCGACGGACGTAAAATCAACACGTTAAAAGCAGAGTACTTTACCATTACTGCTGGTGTCATGCAGCAAATATCAAGTACAGAATATTGCAACGGTTATTCAGCCACAAACATCGCCAAGCTAAAGCAGTACTCAACCGAGCAATATGTCACAGTATCTTCAGCGAGTGCCGCCAGTATGGCGATGTTTCTCGGTGACGAAACCATTAGAAAAGCTGCTGTAGCCAGTCTCACAGACTTTGTAGTAACGAATAATATTACGGGTGTGGAGTTAGACTTTGAGGACTTTGGTGGTTGGAATGCCGATTCATACGCATTATTCAAAGTCTTTGTAACTGAACTCGGCACTTCCCTCCATAATCATTCAAAGAAACTCATGATTGACGGTCCAGCCATATCAAATACATCAGAGCAAGGTTGGTATGTCTGGCGGTACAGTGATTTTGTTAATCTTCCCGTCGACAACATAGTGGTTATGACCTATGACTACCAGTTTGATCATGGTTCTGGACAACCCATAGCCCCTCTAGACTGGATGCGATCAACAATGGCATACATAAGTGCCCAATATCCGAAGAGTAAGCTCGTTATGGGTATCCCTTCATACGGATATCAAGGTACCATTGGCACCTATCGATCAACAATCCTGACACACGACCAAATCAAGAGTAAGACAGGATACAACACCGCGCAACGAGACACCAGATCAGGAGAAATGATGTGGACCAGCGGTACAACACAATACGTATTCCAGGACAGCGAGAGTATGAACAAAAAAGCGGCTGTTGCTATCGAACTTGGTATCCCAGCAATCTCAGTCTGGCACCTCGGTGGAAATATGTGGTTCAAATAGTATCGCAATGCCAGTTACCTAAGCAACCTCGAAACAACAAAAAGCGCCCGTAATCGGGCGCTTTTTGTTTATCTACCTTGTATGTTAGCGAACCAAGACATTTGTAGTAAGGTTTTCGCCTTCAAAACTTGGATAAGGTTCGATACCTGGACACATGATGTCGTTAATCTGCCAACGAGTAGTCTTGTAGACAAATCCGGTTGGACGATTGTGCGGCACAATACCCTTTTCAAACCATGGCTTGATAACGGTATCTGCGTACTTAGCCTGGAAGAGCTTCACGTTCGCTTCGGTCGTAGCATCAAAGATGCCCGTGAGCGGTGTGGTAAAGCCCTGGAGAGTAAGGAAGGCCTGGAGCTTCAATACCTGGTAGGTATCGTTCACCGTAGCCTTCTGCATGTAGTCCTCAAGCCAGAGTCCACACTGAGTGGTAGCACCGAGCACCTGTCCCTGTGGAGCACGCTTGGTGCGAGTACCACTTGAACCCTTACGAGTTGGTTCTTCTGGTTCTTCTGGTTCTTCTTCTACCACTTCATTTTGGTGGTTACCGAAGACACACTGACCTTCAAATAGATTTTGATACTCATCATTTAGCACCTTACTAAATAAAAGTTCATCATCAAAGTTGAAGTAACAGATATTACCATCAGCTTCACCGAGGGTAGCTGTCTGTTCCCAACCTTCCTGCTGAGTTTCAGTTACTTGGTAGTTACCAGCTTCAACCGTAAATGAGTAGTAACCGTTTCCATTGGTACTAGTTGTGGCAATTTTGAAGTCACCATCCCAGAGATTGATTTCCCAACCACCAATTGCTGGCTCACCCTCATCCCATTCACCATCACCATTTTGGTCATTGAATTTGTAACCATCAATAGTGTACGTTTCTGGTTCATCGTCATATGGCACAGCACAGTTTTCAGCACCTTCACCGGTAATCACGAGCTCGTAGTAGAGACCACCTGGATTTGTCTTAGCATAATCAGTATTCCAAGGAACGTTCTTAACGATACTTGAAAATACGTTGTTACCATCAAGGATACTATTTGTTGGTAGTACGTAGGTGTCAAGAGCACTAAATTGGTCAATATTATTTGGTGTAATTTCATCTGCTACAACACTACTATTGAGTGATGCATTGTAGAGATTATCAGCTGCAATCTTCAAGGTTACATCAGTGACAGTTGCATCTGGATTCCAGCCGAACTTGTTCTCAAAGGTGTACTGCTCACCAGTTCGGGGCTGCTGTGTGGTCGCATCAGCCCAGATCCACTTTGCAAGTGGCAAAGACTGAATCCAGTTTGGATGTACCCATGTTTCAACTGCATTAGCACCGCGTTCGACGACCATGTTTGAGGCGTCGCTCTTGATAGTGAGGGAACAAGTCTTAACTGGTTCTGGTTCCTTCACTTTACAAAGAGTAACGCCATCAAGTAAGGTTCCAAAACTGTCAGAAATGCCAGCGTCCGCAAAACTTACAATTGTTGATGTACTATTTGCAACAAACTCATTTGAAAATACTGACCAGTCAGTATCACTATTTGCAGAGCCGTCCTTAATCTGTGTTGCAACCTCGATACCATCAATACCAATCTTAAGTACATTATTTGCACTGTCTGTGCCTGGAAGAGCAGAAAATGCATAGGCTAGTCGGTACGTAGCTCCAGGTGTAGTTGTTACAGTTTGCTCAATTTTCACACGAGCATCCTCTCCTGAGTATGGGCCACCAGGTGCACCATTCCAATTAGAGTCTAATTCGGCATACTGAGTACCGCTAAACGCCGAATGAGCGACCAAACTGTCTTGTATTTCTAGAAGGACTGGATCTGGTGCCAGCTCATCTCCTGTAAGCCAAGAGATGATCCAGCTTAGACCAGGGGTGCCTGACGGAAATACTTCCCACCCAAAATCATTATCAATTTTTGGGTTTTCAAAGCTGCCATTATTGATGAGATTGTCACCAATTTCACACTCAGGTTCTTCTTGTACTTCAACTGGCACATTCCACGCAACACAGTAGTAGGTAGCGTCATCTTCGAGTCCGCCTACGTAATCAAAGTTGTCGTAATTGAGTACATCAGCGTCACAGTAGATTTCAGCCGAAACATCGTTGGTGTTGTCTTCTTCCGGATAGAAAGTGAAAGGAATATAATCATCCTGGAGCACTTCACGTACCCACACACCCTGCTCAAAAGCTGACTCAGGGATAGCGGTTGAGTAACTGAAGGTAGTCCATGGAGCACCAGCTTCACCGACGAGGGTGTCGCCTGGATTACTGATTTCGCTACTCAGTGGCGCCCACTGGAACTGCCAACCTTTGGCAAAGTAGCAGCCTTCGTGTGATTCTACCCAGTCTTCAGCCGTATCAGCGGTAATATCTGGGTTTTCTGTGTTACCACCCCAATTTGGGAGATCTGATTCATCGTCACAGATGATCTTAGTCACAATAATAGTAGCAGAATCTTCAGATGGTTCATCAATCACGATTGATGCAGCTACTTTAGCCACTTCTTCAACTGGTTCCTGTGGTTGTTCATCAGCTGCTTCTTCAGCCGGTGGTTCCTCGGTATCTTGTACCAGATCGGTCACCTCGTCAGCTGGAGTTTCAGTGGCTGGCACTTCCGGTGGGACTTCTTGTGCATTTGCTACAAAAAAAGCCGCTGGAAAAGCGCTCAAAACCAAAGATACCGCAGTCAAAAGGGCGACGAAACGAACTGTAATTCGTGGTGCACTTGTAGTAAACATACGTTTATCTTTAAATATAATAAATAATTGGTAAATCTAATATCCATCACTAAGCGACGCTCTAACGCACCTTAGTCTGGGTATTGTACACCCATTT
>ERZ724508.1157-NODE-1157-length-16492-cov-4.056945_pt1 | contig 16492 bp, 18 predicted proteins | sample MGYA00376041_ERZ724508 | MGnify/ENA primary metagenome ERZ724508 (study PRJEB28724, sample SAMN07190887) | wastewater metagenome | isolation source: effluent of sewage treatment plant in Hong Hong | place: USA: Christiansburg, Virginia | collected 2016-03-01 ...
ACATAGCATCGTCAGTCTCTGATTTCTTCAAATCTATCGTGAATTTGTGTGGTTTGGAATTTTTTTATGAAAATATGTCTTTTGCAATAACCTTTTAGAGTGGTATCTCTCGTAAATTTGCAAATTTACTCATTTGTTGTATTAAAACAGAACTTTAACTGTCTTTTATTTCAGAATTTCTTCTCTACTGAGCCTTTTAAAAAGATAACTGAAATTCTATTTTTCTTTCTGAATGAATCATTTTTAACTTTGATTATTTTAATAATTATGAAAAATTCCAAAAAAAATCAGACATCTGCTGATTTTTCGACTTATTAATTCGCTATTTATTTTTCAATCGAATTGTCAATATGCAAATTTCTCTTCGGATCATAAGCAATACCAAAGGTTTTGAAAAACAACTTAAGTGAAAAATTTTCTTCATATATTGAAAAAGCAAAATATTCGAGAACAATGAGAACAATGATCAGTGAAACTATGAAATAATTTTCATTTGATTGAGACAAAGCTTTTTCTCAAGAGAGATTCGGAATCAATCTAAAAGGAAAAGACTGAAAATTAATTTAGATTTTTTCAGGAAGTTTGATTTATTTCGTATAATTCTTAAAGATAATTTAATTAAAAAAAGAATTTAAATTTTTACAAAAATTATAAACCTTCAACAAAATGGAAGACAAGCACAGAATTGCCATCGTTAATAAATAAAAATGCAAACCTAAAAGATGCAAACAATAATGTAAAAAAGGTTGCCCAGTTAACAAGACTTAAAAGATTTGTATTTAAGTGCAGCCAACCTCAGTCATGAGTGAAATCTCTGAAATTTTATGTGTCGGATGCGGTATTTGCGTTAAAAAATGTCCTTTCCAGGCCATTAAAATCGTAAATCTTCCAAAAGATATGGAACGATTAACAACCCATCGTTATGGTAAAAACGCATTCAAACTTCACAGATTACCTACTCCCAGACCTGGTCAAATTTTAGGATTAGTCGGTATCAACGGTATCGGTAAATCAACAGCTCTTCAAGTATTAGGAAATCAATTCAAGCCAAACTTGGGTAGATATGCTGATCCACCAGAATGGAAAGAAATTCTCAAGTATTTCAAAGGTTCAGAATTGCAAAATTATTTCACTAAAATGCTTGAAGACAATTTAAAGGCCGCCATTAAGCCTCAATACGTCGATAGAATTTCACAAAAGGTTAAAGGTAAAGTCGGATAATATATTCTCAAAAAGGATATTCTTAACCTTTCAGAAACTTATAAGGATGTTCTTGAACTAGGAAAACTTTACGACAGAGACATCTCAGAACTTTCAGGAGGTTAGTTGCAAAGATTTGCCATGATGATTGTCTTGATTCAAAAGGCTGGTGTTTATATTTTCGATGAGCCAACCTCATATCTTGATGTCAAGCAAAGAATCAAAATGGCCAAGCTGGTCAGAGGTATTCAAACTTATGATAACTACATTATTTTGGTCGAGCACGATCTTTCTATTTTGGATTATTTGTCAGATTTCATTTGTTGTCTTTATGGTGAGCCAAGTGCTTATGGTGTAGTTACTATGCCTTTCACCGTCAGAGAAGGTATCAACATCTTTTTGGCTGGTTTCGTTCCTACCGAAAACATGAGATTTAGGGATGAGTAACTTTCTTTCCACATTTCTGATACTTTTGAAGAACAAAAATAGGACAAAACAGGTTTTTACAAATATCCTAAGGTAATATTTTGATTAAATTTAGCTTTACAAAAAACAAGGAGATTTCGAACTGACCATCGAGCCTGGATCATTCAAAACATCTCAAATCACAGTTTTGTTAGGATAGAACGGTACAGGAAAAACTACTTTCATCAAAATGCTCGCTGAAGCTGGAAAGAAGAAGAAGAAATAAGACCCCAAAGGAAAAGATGAAGAACAGACTGACGTAAAAAAATAAATAATTTAGATCCCAGAAATGAACATCAGTTACAAACCTCAAACAATCGCTCCAAAGTTTGAAGGTACAGTCAGAGAATTACTTTACCAAAAATGCGGTGATGGATGGCAAACAGCTACTTTCACTTCATAAGTCACTAAACCAATGAAACTCGATCACATCATTGATAACGAAGTCCAAAAACTTTCAGGAGGATAACTTCAAAGAGTTGCTATTGTCTTAGCCTTGGCAAAAGGAGCCGACACTTATCTGATCGATGAACCATCCGCCTATTTGGACAGTTAACAAAGAGTTATCACTGCTAAAGTTCTGAAGAGATTTATCTTGAACAATCAAAAGTGCGCTTTCATTGTCGAGCACGATTTCATCATGTCAACCTATTTGGCAGATCAAGTTATTGTTTATGAAGGAGAGCCAGGTGTTAAATGTAAGGCCAACACACCACAGGGTCTTTTGGATGGTATGAACAGATTCTTGAACATGTTGGAAATCACTTTCAGAAGAGATCCAACGAACTTCAGACCGAGAATTAACAAGTTCAACTCAGTTCTTGATAAGGAACAAAAACAATCTGGAAACTATTTCTGTTTAGAATAATGATCATTTATATTTTATTGAAAGTTTCTCCCAATGATAAAATTTACACAAACTTAAAGAATGATTTTTTGAGGTTATTCGGGAAAAAACAAAACATATGAGTTCAGAGAATCAAAATAAATGGTTCAAATATCAGCAGCATCCTTTCTTCTTTTGTTTTTAGTTCTTTTTCTTAGAAATCTTTGTAGTAGGAACTTCCACAGGAATGAATCTGGATTAAAAGAAAATTTACATTTATTCTTGCTTGTTTTCAACAGATGCCAAAGCTATGACTTCAAAAGCGGCTGAGACACCGTCACTATTTTTAGCGCTTGTTTGAAGATGCTTAATCTTAGGATGTTTTGCTAAGAACTCGTTTACGTTTTCCTCATCGACTTCACGCTCGTCTGATCTATCGATTTTGTTGCCAACTAAAATAAAGGGGAATTTTTCGGGCTCTTTTGGAGCACCTTGGTTCAGGAATTCCTGAATCCAAGACTCTATGTTATCAAAGGACTAAATAGAATGGCTATATACTTTTTTGTTAGTTATATCGTAGACCAAAACGCAGCAATCCGCCCCTCTGTAGAAGGCTCCTCCCAAACTTCTGAATTTTTATTGTCCGGCTGTGTCCCAAATCTGCCATTTTTATCAAAACATACTTCAAGATTGATGACTTTACCATCAACTACGACTTACTTTTCCATGAAGTCAGCTCCGACTGTTGCTTTATATGATTGAAGGAATTTTTGATCAACATATCTTGAATGATTATTATACGTACGAATTGAGGAGTGATGTCTTTCCAACTCTAAAAATAACAATAAAACTTACGCTGAATCTCCCAAGATAATGACCTTTGAAAGTTTCTTCTTGCTCATTTTAGATGGATTGTATTAAGTAAATAAAATCAATATGATTATTTAGCCTTATTATATAAACCTATCAAATATCTTTGTTTAATCTTGCTAAAAGCTTTGAAATCTAATTGGAAAATTGATGGGGAAATTATTATTGTGATAAAATGCTATCGGAATGTTGTGGAAATATTCAAAGCTCCTTGTTTTATCAAACATTTCAAGTTAAGATCAATGATTTAGTTTTTTTCCTAAAAAAAGCTCTTGAAAAGACCTTTCTAATTGATTTATAAAATTAACAAAAACCTTTTATAATTCTCGATTTGGCCAACTAAACATAATTTGCATCAAACAAATAAAAGCTAATCAAAAGGGAAATTTTAACTATTATCGCAAATTTAGAATCTTCATGTACCGATCACATCATCCAACATTCAGTCTGTAGCACTGCATAGTAATGTAAAATCGTCTACCTCTGGCATTCGTCCCAAAGAATTTCACATACTACTTTATAAATTCAAAGAGGCGCTTTTTCCTTTATTTTAAGCACAAAGAAGAATTAGAGTAAGTGGTAAGACTATTTCAAAAATAAAACGTCCGCTTTTATCAAAGGAAAAGTATATTTCCGGACCGATAATAAAATGAAGAAATTGTTTTCCACTGCAATTACAAGTACAAAAAGAAGGACCTGAGATGGAGCCTAAGACCTGACACGCCCATTAAAGAGCCTAGGTTTAGGCTCGACTAACAAAAACAAAACTTGGTCAAGGACCTTCTTAGATAATAAAATAAGAATTAATTCAGTCAAAACTAAAAAAATGATAACTTTGGACAAAAGCCTGATGAACAAATGAAAATTCAGAATGATCCATTCAAAGGTTTTAAGCCATAACCCATTCAGGAAGAAACGGCTCCCGAGTATGTGGCGGATTTCGGCTAAATCAAAATAAAAAGTCAATAAGTCTTAGATATCATTAACAATGTCCAACTTATTAAAGCTCTTTTCAAAGCCTAAAAGAAAAGGTGATGAAAAATATGTTTCTCAGCTCATTTTGCCCAATCCAAACGAAAATTACTTAAAGAAAATATTTTAAGAAGGATGAAGATGTAAAAAGGGAAAACATTTAAAAGTTTGATAGATACGTGTATATTTTGTTCTAAATTAATAAACAAAAAAAGATTAAATTAAATAAAAAGATGGGAATTCGTCTCCTTCATGTCCTTGAACCGGCCACAAGGATTTTTCCCTCAATCGATAAACCACTTCGATTCATAAACAATCGCTAAAAATTAATGTACACAGCAATTACACTTTTCATTTACTTGGTATGCTGTCAAATCCCAATATACGGCGTTTTAAGATCTGAAGGCAGTGATCCATTTTACTGGATGAGAGTAATCCTAGCTTCAAATCGAGGTTCATTGATGGAATTAGGACTATCACCGGTAATTTCAGCAGGTTGGATTCTACAATTACTTATCGGCACAGGTATCATCAGCGCTGATTTACATACCCAACAGGACTATAAATTGTATGAAGGCTGCCAGAAATTATTGGCAATTATCTTAGCCTTTGGTGAAGCCTTCGCATATACCTGGTCAGGAGCCTACGGCAGCTTGGATCAAATCGGTGCCGGCAACGCTCTTCTCATCATACTACAGTTGACCGCCTCTGGATTCATCGTCATTTTGTTGGATGAAATGCTTCAGAAAGGCTACGGGCTTGGCTCTGGTGTTTCCTTATTTATCGCTGTCAACATTTGCGAAAACATCGTTTGGAGAACTTTGAGTCCCATTACGATCAAGTCAGAGTACGGTACATAATTCGAAGGTTCATTAATTGCTTTGATTCACCTGATGATAACAAAACCATCAAAAGGCGCCGCCTTGTATCAAGCATTCTACCGCGCCTCAAGTCCAAACCTATCAAACTTATTGGCAACAGTCTTGGTCTTCTTCTTGGTCATTTATTTGCAAGGTTATAGGGTCTAACTAAAACTGGTCCACAAAAAATATAGAGGTTACGAAAGCCGATACCCGATAAAACTGTTTTACACATCAAACATCAGTGTCATTTTCCAGTCCGCCCTGGTATCAAACGTTTACTTCCTGTCTCAAATCTTGTATAGAAGGTTCAAGGGCAGTTGGTGGGTTGGATTCTTTGGTACTTGGCAGGATATCGATGGCGGTAGCATTCCTATCAGCGGTATGGCCTATTGGATTTCACCTCCCAGAGACTTCTTGACCTTCCTCTATGAGCCTCTACACAGTTTGGTCTATATCCTCTTCATGATGATCAGTTGCGCTTTCTTTTCGAGGTATCTTTACTCAATAATTTTAGATTTTGGCTAGAAGTTTCTAAATAATCACCAAGAGATATTGCCAAAAAATTCAAGGATGAGGGTATGAGTATAGCCGGTCATCAAGATACCTCAGTACTCTCGGTTCTTAACAAATACATCCCTATAGCCGCAGCTTTGGGAGGTATGATCATCGGTCTTATTTCCATTTTTTCTGATTTGGTTGGAGCCATCGGATCTGGTACAGGTATTCTCTTGGCTGTTTCAATTATTTACGGATATTATGAAAAGTTAGTCAAGGAAAAAAAAGCTGGAAATCAAAAAGAAGAAGTTTATTGAGAAAATACTAAATTTTACTGTTTGGACAAATCTCACTTGTATTAAATATTTTATAACTTTTCAGATTTCTTTCCATTAATTTCTACAATTCCATATAAATTTTATAAATAAAAAATTGATCGATTCAGGAACTTGAGTGAAGTTAATTTATAAGAAATGCTGGCCGATTTTGTTCTGAAAGGCATTGATAATCTGTTTAGTCAAAAGTTGTCACTACAGCCACAAAAAAAGGTATTTACAAAAGAAATAATCAAATAAAATTTGCAAAACGTTGTCAGAAAAGGAAATCCGTAAAAATCCTTTACAAGAACTTAAACCACATCACCAAACAACAAATCTAGGCTTAGAATTATTCTATAGCACAATAAAGAGTAAAAAATAAGATCAGTTGTCAAAAGAAACAAGGAGGATCGCTCAGCCTCACCTACACCTTATACAAAAATCTAGCGTTCTTCAACAAAAAAAGAGTTAGGAGGTCCAAGACTCAACAACTGCGAAAGCATGATGGAACTGAAAAAAGATCAAAGCCTGATATCTTTTTATCGGGAACAGCGTAAAACGGTATAAAAGTCAAGAGTTAGTGAGACTTCGGTTGTTTCAAAAAATAAATCTCGGATCTTTCCAATTCACGAGCCCATCAACACGAAAGATATTTCAAAAGATATGATTCAAATACCTTTTCGGAACAAGTTTGAAATGAAACATTGACAAAAAAAATTTTCATAAAAATGAGAGCTGTAAAAATCGTCCACAATTTGTATAATTTCTTGTTGTGCGTTGATATTTGACAGTAAATTCTCATTAAACATAAAAATGAACTTTATGGCGATCCTAATGTTTTCTATCTTTATTTTTTTCTATTCACCAATGAGATGAAAAAATACTTGATTTAATTTGAAGTTATTCAAAAGATTCTTGACTGATAAAATTCTAATCCAAATAAAGAAATTATTTTAATGAATTGATGAAATATAGAATTATCAAATTTCAAAATAATGTTATCATTCTTATTTTGCTTCTCTGGCTTCTCTTTCAGCTTCTTCCTTTGGATCTGGAACCTCAGCCCAATATTTCTTGTAGTCTCCGATTTCAATACCATACTTTGAAATGATCAAGTTGTGTGGAAGAGTCAATTTAATGAACAATCCTGAAACGAGGGATGATGAACCCAACAACAAGCACAACAAGTTTTCGTGGAATGAAAGTTCAACAGTCTTCATTGATTTACCTCCGTACTTGACCATAGTCAATTGAATGATGATGGTAGCAATCAAAATAATCAAGAAAAGTGGGTTGTTGAAGAAGTGTTCAAAGACGTTGGCTTCTTCTGGCTTAAGTTTTCTGGCGTTGATTTCATTGAAGACTTGAAGCAAGACGAAAACGTTGAAGAAGATGCAGTAATGTTTACCAGTTTCTTGATTCCAGTCAGCAGTTTGGATTGATGATGGAACTCCGAAAATTTCAGGACCTAAGTTTAAATAAAAAAGTTACCCTTGAAAAGGATGGTTCCCAAAATGGCAATTTGCCAAAGTCCTTGACCGATAATGTTCTTCCACATGTTTGGAGTAATGAGGTTTTCAAATCTTGAATATGGTTTTCTCTTCAAAAGTTCATCACTTGGAGGTTCAGTGGCAAGAGCAAGTGAGGCAAGGGTATCCATGATCAAGTTAACCCACAACATTTGAATTGGATTGAGTGGTGATTCTCTCAAGACAGCACCTCCGACGAAAGCCATAACCAAAGCGACAAAGTTGACAGTCAACTGGAATTGCAAGAACTTTCTGATTGAGTCAAAAATGTTTCTACCCCACTTCATGGCGGTGACAATTGAGTTGAAGTTATCATCTAACAAAATGATACCTGAGGCCTCCTTGGCGACTTCAGTACCGGCAATACCCATGGCGAAACCGATATCAGCCTTTTTAAGAGCTGGAGCATCATTGGTACCATCACCAGTCATGGCGACGACGTGATCGAGTTTCTTAAGACCAGTAGCCATAAGATACTTGTCATCAGGAGATGATCTAGCCAAGACGCAAAGTTGGTCTCTGACTTGTCTGAAGGCTTCAAGGTCTCCAACAGTTTCGTCTTCAGTTCCTTAGTTGACGAGTCCACCAACGAAAGCTCTGAAATCCTTTCCTTCCATAACAGTACAGTCTCCTTCGGATTCAGTCCAGTTAGGATCAAGAATACCGGCTTCTTTGGCAATGGCGATGGCAGTCTTTTTGTTATCACCAGTAACCATTCTGACTCTAACACCTCCTTCATGACAGGCTTGAACGGCATTTGCAATACCGTCTCTTAACGGATCCTTGATACCAACCATTCCCAAAATGATCAAATCGGTCTTGATTTCTTCCCATTCTTCGGGGAGAGCCTTGACTTCCTTGTAAACCAACAACAAAGTTCTGAGACTTCCAGCGGCGAAATCTTCAATGGCACCATGAAGTTTATCAGTGAAGGCAGCATCAATCTTGCTAACTTTTCCATCATTGTTGACGTATTGAGTGCAGCATGGTAAGAGGAAATCTGGAGCACCCTTGACGAAGCACAACAATTTTCCCTTTTCATCTTCGTAGATGGTAGCCATCTTCTTTTCTTGAGAGCTGAATGGGAAGATTTTTTTGATCTTGTCTCTGTTTCTGTACTTTTTGTAGTCATAACCGAATTTGAAGGCCATTTCCAACAAGGCGCATTCAGTCTTGTTACCGATTTGTTCGTTTGAATTCTTGGTAATGACTGGATTGGCATTTGAGTTGTTGCAAACTCCCAAACTGATCAACTTGCATGTGTTTTCACTCATAATGTCTTTGTCCAATGATTCTTGAACGTGGGTTTCAACGAAGATTCTGGTAACGGTCATGAGGTTCTTTGTCAAAGTGCCGGTCTTATCCGAGCAGATGTTGTCAGCACCACCCATGGTTTCACAGGCTTGGAGATATCTGACCAAATTGTTCTCTTCTTTCATCTTTCCGACTGAATAAGCCAAAGCGATGGTGACTGAAAGTGGAAGACCTTCAGGGACAGCAACGACGACGATACTGACTGCAATGATGAAGAATTCAATGACTTCGTGAATGGTTTCGACTGAGATGAATGCATCGACGAAGCTTTCTTCCATGAAACAGTCATAAACGTAATGGAGGAACATAGCAGCGAAAGTAGCGGTGGCACTCATCATACCGACCTTACCGACTTGATCGGCGAGAATGGTCAACTTTTGTTGAAGTGGAGTGTCATCATCGTCTTGTTGAATTTTCATTTTAAGCTTTCCATAATATGAATTTTTTCCAACAGCAGCAACGACCAAAAGTCCAGTACCTGACATAACCTTAGAGCTGGAGATCAAGAATGGATTTTCAGTCTTATCGTAGGTGACTGGGACTTTTTTTTTGATTTCATTAGTTTAACCGGTCAATGATGATTAATCGACTGAAATGTTGTTACCTGAAATTTAAATTTTAAGTACCTTCAATGAGAATACCGTCAACAGACAAGATCTCACCTGTTTAGACTTAGACAATATCACCAACAAGCAACTCATAGACTGACATGTTAACAAGGTCTCCACCTCTGTAGCAGTTTACGTTTTTAGCTGATGCAATAGCGTTGAGTTTTTGGAATTGTTGTTACTTAATGTAGTTATTTCCGGCGGTGACTGAAATGATAATCACGACGGCGATCAAAATTGAAGCACCTTACATCCATCCTTCGGCCAAACCTTCAGTTAAGATACCCAAGATCAATGAAACAACGGCGGCGTAGCAGAGGATTTGGAGCATATCGTCCTCGAAGTTTTCCAAGATCTTTGGTTATTGCAAAATTTACCAATTCTGTGATTGTCTTTGCAGGCTTGATAATTGGTTGATTATCTCCGTAGGATTCAACTCTCTTTTGGTGATCCTTTTCGTCCTTCACGATACCTTTCTAAACATCAAGAAATGACATACTCTGAAGTTGGTTGAGGGATGAGTTTCTAAGGACACGACTCCTCACCATTTTTTCAAATGATCGATGGATTAGCCGTGCCTGATGTTATCTGGCTCAAAGAGGAACCTGAGATAAGAATATAGAAGTACGCTAGTTCGTCAACTTTGATTTTAAAGACCATAGATATTTTAAAAATTAATAAAAAAGTTAAACAAAATAACCAGCATAAAAAACTTGAAACGTTAATTTCTCTTTTTGCCTCAAAATTTTTTCATTCCCTCGAATCGTAAAACTTCCTCTTCTATTGGCCGCATAGTGATTAGGCAACTTAGCTTACGTATAAGGGAGAGTTTAAGAATTTTTACTTTTTTTAATATATATTAAATCGTCGCTTTTATTTTCTTAAAAGTTAATTGATAAGATGTTTGTAACTTACTCTCGATTTATAGATACTTTTTTTTTTGAAATAAAAGCTTATTTTTTTTTTGAAATTTTTCAATTTAAACGTTATTCTATCCAAAGATCAAATAAGCTAGCAGATGATTTATTTTGGTTTAAGGAAAATAAATAAATCTTGATCTTACTTTAAAAACATCTTTTTAAAAATATTGTGAAGAATCTTTCAAAAAAACGTAATTACAAATTAAAAGCTACGCTATATTGAGAATAAAACAGTCAGCGATATTTTAGGCACCTGATAAATCGAGGTTTCAATCAATAGAATATGGCTACTTTCTAAGCTATTTTAAATTTACATTTTTTAAATTTTTCAAATTAAAAAAAGTTAATTTGGGCACTTTATTTGAATTTCATTGATTTTTAACTGAATCAAACAAAGTTAAAATACGAAAATCAGAGAAATTCTCTTTGAATCGTACACATATTATTTTATTCGGTGAAGAAAATCAAAAGAATCATTTTTTACAATAGAGTTATTTTTCAAACTTTTTATTTCCCAGACTGATGTTTTCAAGTTGAAGTTTACTAATCGATAATTGTTTTCAAGGACTGGAGTAAAATAACTTTGAGATTTTATCTTATCGGTTATATAAATTTTTGGAAAAGAATGAAGATTAAAATAATTTTTGGTTGATATAATTTGGAAAAAGTATTGAAAATGTATCTAACTTTTTCTATTATTTTTGTAAATCAAAATAAAAGTTCAATTTTTTTTGTTGAATTCAAAGTCTTTTTAAAATTTTATTCTCGAATTATTTTTATGACCATCCTCTATAGATAGATGCCAAAATGGACTTCCAAGAAAAGTTAAATAATTTATTGTGTTCGATATAAAGAAGTTCTTACTACAGATTTAAATGAATAATCCCAGCAATTAAATGAATATAATTAATTAAAACACCACTGATGAGCTCGTTTTTGTTTGAAAAGGAGTAAATTCATTGCACTTGCTTTGATAATAGTCCAAAAAATGGTCCAAGAATATTTAGAATCGATCCCAATTCGACAACAAAAAGTAATATGAAAGAAATCAAGTAAACATCTGGAAGAAATGCCAGCGATCAGACTAAACATAAGAAAAAATCGTTAAAAAAAGGAAGACAGTTGTCTAACGTGGGATCCGAAAAGGACGATAAGTAAAAATAATAAGCCCATAATTCAGTTTTTATTCCTTTTATTCAAATGGGTCAATTTGAGTCTCAAGGTAAAAAAGAACAAAAAATGATGGGTTTCGATTTTTTTTAGCATCCAAATATGATTCCGATAGTCACTTAACGAAGTAAACCTGTGCATAACATCCGCTCTCAAAGGCCACATGTGCCTTATGAGCCAATATATTTCTAACAGAGTCATAGAATTCCAGTAAACATCCAGTCATAGAAATTTATAGTCGACGATTCAGAATATGATAAGAAAATAACGCAATAATTCGAAAAAGACTTTCAGGAGTTTAAGATCCAAATGGATTTGATCGAGTCAAAAAAACATAAATTGTAAAAGGGAAAGGTTACCTCAAATCAAGAAAGTCCAAAAAGATCATACAAACCGCAATCTTCGCCGTAAATTCCACGACAAGAAAATAAAATAAATAAGCAGCCGACATAAATTGTGAGAAAAAAAGAGGAGTTTAAATTTTTGTAGCCTACCGATATTATTAAAAAAGCCGAAGTGAAGACAAAGATTAAATCAAGAAGAGGGTCCACATCATAAAACAAGATAAATTTTTAAAATAAAGAGGAGGCTTATCAAATAAAATATCCCAATACTGAGCTGACACTTCCAGTAAACTAAAATTAAATTGTCTAAAGGCGAGTGGCTTCTTTCAGAGGCAGCAGAGCTGACAGCGGACGATAAAGGAAGACGTCAATAAGCAAAAAGAACAAGGAAAAAACTTTTCAGGCTCCCAAAGAAATAGAGTCCGTCAAAGGAAGTAGCAGCAGCTCCTCTTCTGATCGGTTGTCTGAAGTGGTTGGTAGGGGCATTGACGGCATGACAGAAAAAAGAATGTCAGAAGAAGAGTCAATGCTCTTGGTCGGAAAATAAAAGCGACAAATTTAAACTATGGCCACACAATAATCCCACATTCAACACTCTCAAATAAAAAGTTTTACGGATTACAGCAATTCCCTGATTAGCCCAAAAAGTCTTCATAGCAAAGGACTCGCCTTCGGAGCCACAAATAAATATGGAGCCGCGGGTTTATCTTATCAGCACATCTAAGATTTCAGAAGGCCAAAGATAAACTCTTTCAGTAAATTCAACATATGAGATTTTACACTATTTCATCTAATTCTTGTAAACATTAGAGCTTAAACTAAGTTGATATTTATATTACTTTTTCTCTCTCCTCTGAATTCTTAGAAGTATTGCCCAAAAACTAAAGTTTGATTTCTATTATTGATCTTTGTTCAAGTAGCATGACTTGAACAGTTTCCTGTCAAGATAGTAAATTAATTAAACAACACTTAAATATAATTTATTCAAATCAATAAATAAATGACTTTAGAACTCAAACTCAAAGACGTATCTGGATCAACTACAGTAACTCTTCATAATGATTTAGCCTGACTATATTTACGTCGATGGAGGTCAATCAGGTTCCCTGAGACTCGCATTGAAAAAATTGCCTCATTTGATCAAATGCTCCAGAAAAGATCATTTGGAATTCATCATTTGCGGTAAAAACAGTGCAGTTTCCCCAGTCCCCAACGATATCATTGCCAAAAGAGATTTCTGGGCCGAATCCACCATTGACCAAAACAGAGACATTTGGGATGATGGCAAAGAACACGATTGTAATTTACAAATCTTATTTTAGACGAACTCGAATATTATAATCAAAAGCACGAAAAAATCGGCACTCTGAACTTTACAGTCAAATACACCAAGGGCCTCTTCTATCAAGGAGAACTCCAAGGTGCTGATAAAATCAGTAAAAAGTTTTTGCCCTTCTACGCTTCAAGATGCCCCACCCACAACCTTTACAACTGCTTAGACTCAAGGGATGGACCTTCAACCTTCAATTTCATTGAAGATATTTATAGAGATGAGTGAAAAAGGTCAAAAACAAATTTCCGACAGGCGTTTCGTCATTTAAATGATGAAAATGATTTGTATTTCATGTTCTTGATTAAAAATATCTTTGAATTTAAAACTAAGCTCTTTATATAAAATTTACTTATCTTTCCGATGGGCAACGAACCACCAAAAGCTAAGCCGCAACCTAGAGTTTCCCTTGAGGATGCTATGATCGATATGAAGCTTCAATCAAAGCAAGTAGCCAGAGCAGCACAAAAGTCATAAAAATAAAGCCAGCAATACATGAAAAAGGCAAAATAATCATTGAAGAAAAATAATTAAGACGGCGCAAAATTGTATCTGATGAGTGCATCTCAAAAGAAAAACTAAGGTAATCCTAAATCCTAAATTTAGCCCTAAACTTTCAACGAACTGCAGTAAAAATGGACATCATGTGCGATAAAATAAAATCAATGAAAAACAATGAAAATATTGTTGCTATGTTCGGCAAAATGTCATATGCAATCAATCAGCAGATGAACTCATTCGATGCCGTAAATATGGCCCAATCAATGTAAGTACTTAACCAGCAAATGGATAACATGATGATAAATAACAAGATGATGGGCGAAATGATGCAACAAGATTCCCTTGTTTAAAATGCCACAGCAGACCAAATGCTCAATGTTCTTAAACAATAGATTGCCCTTGAAGACACAAACAATATGAACATTCATGTTCCCCAGCAACAAGTCAACATAAATCAAAATCAAGTCAATCAAAATAACCAGAATACAATGCAAGCCGGAAACAATACTAATCCTAAAGGCGTAATGAAACAGTAACAGTCCCATGATCCCTTTTTAGATGAGCTCAAGGACTTGTGAACTTTTATAGGGTTCTCGTTACTTCTGTACCTTTAAGTCAAATGTTTTTTCAAATTTTTTTTGTTTAGTCATTCTTTTGAAATATTTTAACTAACTCATTAGATTTTGATTTATATTGGAGAAAATCTGAAATTATTTCAAAGTTAAATAAAAAAAGTTATACAAAATGACAGAAGTAATATCAAAAGACAGCATCATCGACATGCCCGACAATTCAGACATGATTGCTGAAGCCATGAAATAAGTAATTTCTTGATTAAAAATTATCAGGCAAAGTACGCTGTAGACAACATTAAAGTCGAGTATCTCATGTCAAAACATATTAAATAAAAATTCGATTAAAAGTATGGCACCAATTGGCACTGTGTTGTAGGAAAAAACTTTGCTTCGTATTGCAGCTATGAAGCCAAAAACTACATCTTTTTCTATGAAGGACAGTTGGCCGTGCTACTCTACAAAATTGGATGATTTTTGTACATTTTGTTTTTGTTTAAAATTTCGTAGCAACGTTGTAAATTGGTATAAGTGCCTTTTCTAATTTAGCTAAATGAGATCTATTTCATTCAACGAATGATGCCTTAGATTGAGATGTTAGAATGAAGATAAAATTAAAAATTTAAAAATATAAGCCCTTAAAAGTAAATTTTATAATTCAAAGGAGGATTTATCTCAACATGCTGCCATCGAGCGATGATAAGAAAATGTTGATTGAGTCTATGAAAAAGCTAACTCAGTACGTCTATAAATAATTAATTCCATAGTCACATCTCAAGCAATCCTGTCCGTCAAAAATAGATTTTTGATTCGTTAACTAAAAACGATCTTCTTAAAATCATATCCAACTTATCTGATGATAACTAATGTACTTACACAAATGTATTTGTTAGATTTAAGAAGAATTTCTGGATTGTTCCTTGCTGAACTCTTTTACACCAACGACGATATCAAGTAAAAGGCAACAAAATTGCTTCATATTTATCCTTCTGAGGGCCGAGTAAAAAGTCTACTAACTTCAGATTTGTCTTAATCAAATTCCTTACCAAATACAAAAATATCCATCCACTTTCAAAAGTAATTTACATGTTATTCAGAATGCATTTAACTGATGAAGTCTCCACTAAAATAAAATGAAGAAGATAAATTTTGTTGGACTATCAACTTGGATCGCAAAGTATTGCAAATTTAGTTTTTTGACTACAAAAAGTATTCGTCATTCACCTTCTTGGATCCGAATCGAAATATATTTGGATTCACTTTTGTCAGTAAAAAGCGCAAGGACGAAATTAAAAGATAGGCCAGGTTAGATAAAGATTCGAAGTAAAAAAGCATGAAAAGCATTGACAGTAGAGGAAGTGCGAAGAAATAGAGTTTCGGCTCAAACAGTTCATTTTATAAGAACTATCTTTAGTTCAGGAATAGAAAAGCAGAAAGTCCAAGTTCGTATCGCGACTATTACGAGAAAAAAGACTACAAACCAAACACCTCGCGCAATCACAGAAATGAGTACATACCGAGTGGCTCCAAAATCAACAATACCATTCATAGCATTTCCCAGCAGGGCAAAATCAATAAGGATAGTTTTTTATACGATAAGATTGGAACTCCTGTCAAAAAGTCATCCGACTAATACAAGTCAGACATTCATTCCTTTCACGAGTCCATTGATCTAGGATCTGGCACGCTTCGTAGTCCGATCGGAAGTGCGCATCGGGAAATACCGCACAAATAAGTTTCATCAGGATATAGAGAACCTCAAACTGATCGAAAACATGATTCTTACAAGTATAAGCTTAGTGAGTCAGATGTGTTTGGTAGTTCAACAGCAGAAAAAAGCCGCTATCCCTAAAGTACCAAGAACAACCTCAACTACCAACATGAGAAATTTTACAAGCGAGTAAAAGAAATTTTAAAGAGATGAAAAAGACATGACAGTACAAATTATTAGGCTTTATAATTAATGCCTTTAGATTTGGTTTCTTTTTTCTTAGTTCTTACGATTTGTCATTCATTCTTTTACCTATGCTCGATTTAATTTTGGAATTAAAGAAAACTTTCTCTTCGAATTTGATTTTTGATTGGCTTAAAAAAATTATATTGAATTAATTTCTGATGTAAATTTAAATGGGTCAGATGAGGCATAAGTGTAAAATTTATAAATTATAAATAATTTTTTTATTAAAAATGTAGCTG
>ERZ724508.1158-NODE-1158-length-16482-cov-6.474219_pt1 | contig 16482 bp, 28 predicted proteins | sample MGYA00376041_ERZ724508 | MGnify/ENA primary metagenome ERZ724508 (study PRJEB28724, sample SAMN07190887) | wastewater metagenome | isolation source: effluent of sewage treatment plant in Hong Hong | place: USA: Christiansburg, Virginia | collected 2016-03-01 ...
TTGGAGCTCGTCGAAGCATCGCAGGAGCTCAGCTTGGCCGCGACTTCCTATCTGCCAGATCTTCAGAATTTTGTTCTTGGTCTTCAACAGTGCAGATCTACTTCCATGCTTCTGGTATTCCTTCACAATGTTGCTTTTGTGGGGTCTGCTTGCAGAGAGGTAGTCCACGTACGTCACTATCTTCTATCGCTTCAGTCGCTTTTCAACCTCCCTATCAGCTTTGAACTCGTCTTCAACCCTCATACACTTCTTTTTGCTCAGACTGTAAAAGGTTGTCCTTCCATCGAGTATCAAACTTTTTAGAGCTGGTCCAGAGATGCGAGGTTGCTCGATATCCTTATAGGCTCTCTCAACCTTCGTTTAGTCCTCGGTAAATATATCTGTCAGAAAGCAGTTCCGCCTTATCTTGGAAATGTCAACTTTATGTGGATATGCACTTGCGACTCTTTCACCGATTTCCTGACGGACACGTTGTCGACTTCGCTGGACCCGCTTGGTATCGGTCACGTATTATTCATCAAGGGCTTCCTCCTCAGTTTTCAATCGTCGAGCTGCTTCTCGATTCCTGAGGAACCTTCTGTGCCTTTTATGCGAGTAGCTCTTTGGGTTAATGATCTGGCTCAACTGCCTGGAAGCTGCTTCGAGGAACTGAACCCTCGAGCAGTTTGAAGTAAGTGCTGTCGTACTTATCGGCTGTCGAGATTCAATGGTGGGTTCAGTGTGAATGCGTTGTGGAATGTGACTATCAGTTGTCGGCAGTAAGAGCTCATCGTAGAAAGGATTTAACTGTGCAAGAAGGTCTTTTTGGCTAGCGATGATGGCAATATGGCTTGTGCTTGCCCTCAGATCAATATCGTCCCGTTTGGGTCTTGTATTGAACACGCTTGATTGCGGCTTGATTGATTGCCTGAACCGCCCGGCAGTCGCTTCATGAGTATGCGGACGTTGCCTTCGAGGCGATAGTATGTTCTTCGTTAGCATTAAAAAAGGTAAAGCTATTACTAACAGGGATAGCCTCTCCAGTGCCATTGTTAGAGTTTTCCCGCAGCGACATTGATCTGCTCCGGCTGTAATCTAATTCAATAGATTCCATGTTCAAGGCCTTTCGGGATCTAATTAAAACTTCAACTCGCACTGTCAAGTTCGAGAAGTGCCTGAGATCGACCAGGACACTGTTGAGCCCTTCAGCTTACCTCAACCGTCAGGAAATTTAAATGCTGGTCGATGCCTTTCTCTGTAACTCAGCAAGTTCCGAGGTGTCAGTCAAGCTACTGGCTAGCGAGTTAGCTTCAGCAAAGGATTGGGTGGTGCATCTTAAGGCTATAACCCTCTTGCTGTGTATCCTCAGAAAGTCCAAGTGTGAACACCTTCAAACCTATTTGTCGGAGTACTTAAGTACATGCAGAGCTCTGCAACAGACCCTCCCCTCAACTACGAAGGCAGCCACCACCGAATCGATTTCCAACCAAGTCTACAACCAGATCCTGCTGAACCTGAAGAGCTACGCAATGAAGATCTGTTACGATATGGATACCTACCAATCGTTGTGGGGCAGCCGTGAGTGCTGGAAGGAGCCACCCGCATGCCTATTATTTAAAGCTGTGAACACCTGCAACTACCTTTTGGCAACCAAATCCATGTTCTCCAAGCTCTTCAAAGAATTCGATCCAAGTGAGCTCTTCCACGAACTGTTCAGATTTGTGCTGGAAGAACTCGCCATGTGGTTAGAGTTCATAGCCAGTCGGCTGCACCACCTGCTTGATAATTCTCGGTAGTTCGAGCCGGATGAATTGCAGAGTTTGGAACAACTGTGCGAGTAGGCGAAGAAGGTCTACAGCCGTACGAGTCTCATGACGAGGATGGTGGATATCCATGCAATACCCATTCAAGTACCCCATCTACGTTCAATACGCGTACCATTCGAGTTTAAGTTATCGGTGGAGAAATGTCGGACAGGAAGCGATTCAACCAAGGCTGGTTCATTTGTGAAGCGAGTCCTCTAAATCGATTCGTTAGACCGCAGCTTCAAGGAGGACGATATGAACAAGTCGCAGGTCTGCAGTAGAAGTCGCAAGCGCAATCAACCCCGATCTTCAGTGCACACCTCCTTACTGATGACTCGCTCCTTTGTGGAGGAACTTTGATGCTATGTACTCGACTGAGTTATATTGCCTGATTAATGTCCGCACGCAAACCGAAACAGTACAGATTCATTACTGCCAAGCCCACCCGACAGTACTCTGTGACTGATACCGAGTCACCACACATGTACAGCCTTCAATGTTGTAGTGTCGAGCAGAAGCTGAATAAGAAGGAAGAACTGATTGATAAATACCAAAGCGAAATCGACCAACTACTCGTCAACGTAAGCGTCAGCGTGATTCAGCTAAACTCCAAGGAGATTTCGCAGACTATGCAGCCACGAGCACTGCTGAATAAACGTGAGAGGGTGCGGTCAAGTGCCAAAGCATAAGCAGCAAATTATAGCCTTGCCATTGAGAATCCGCTGGCAGACTACAAGAAAATCATCCTGGGACTTGAGTATTCCCTCGAAAACGAGAAGAAGTCTGTCAACTAGCTGGAACGTAAGAACAAATCGCTGGAGAGTTAGGTTTCCAATTTACGCAACCTCCTTGTAAGGGTACCCAATAAAAATGATGGTAACAGCAGCGAGGGCGATTACGAGGCAGGCAATGTGAAGGCATATCGCGAGCGAGTGTACCAGTTGTAGCAGCAGCTGGCCGAGCTGAAATCCAAAGCAACCTATGTGAGCGATAGCAAGACCGAAATGATTAATGCTCTCGAAAAGGAGAACAGAGTGCTGCGTTCGGAGTTTGACAGTTAGCTTGACAAGGGACTCATGAAAAAGGTCAACTAACTGGTCAGCCTCAACGAATAGCTGAGAAACTCCATGTGTAACACATATTTAATGAAGATCGGAAGAGCTTGAAGATTCAAAAACTGCGGTTCGGCACAGAGCAAAACCCCGACGACAAATCGGTGTCTTCGTAGGATAGCAATAAAAGTCAGAATAGGAAGGAAGGAAAGGATGCAGCATTCCTTGCCAAGAAGGTGGACACCATGGGCAGGCAGTTCGACATTGCAAATCAGTTGATCCTGAGGAAAAACACAGAGCTGCTTCAGATAGCAAAGAACAAACGAACAAACGAAGATGTCATAAGCATCATCGACAGCTTGCTTGACAAGAAGGAGGTGAATAGCAGCGAGTTGCTTGGGCATCCAGTCGTCAATAAAGTCAGGATCTTTCTGAGGGAACGCGTGCTCTTCGAGAAAGAGCTTTTTGAGAAGTTGGCATTCCATAACAAGAAAATCCAGGTGTTATAGGAGGAATTGAAGAGCAAGGAAGCCAGGCTGGACGACCACAGCTCCAACCTGGAGCAGCAGTGCAAGTAGCTGAACCGGAACGTGAACTCATTACAGAAGCAGCTGCAGGCCAGTTAGCGAGATCTCGCGGAGAAGAAAAATGAGCTGTAGATCATCCGGAACGACTACGCGATCTAAAAGAAGAACTTCGTATTGAAGATGAGGGAACTCAGTCAGTAGATGAACAGCATCATCAGCACAACACAGCAGTAGTTCGAAAAGCAAAAACTCGAGAACCTGAAGTTGTCCGAGCAGAATCGTTCATTACTGTTCTTGGTGGGCTCCAAGGAAAAGGAATTAAGTTAGAAGGGTGCTGCTATCCGCACATTCGAGAAATACAAGGAAAGTACCGTGTGGGTCATATTCAGCTATCAACAACTTGCCCATCCACAGTATGGAGACATCTCCCAGCAGGCTCGATAATAAACTTAAGTCGGACTCATCGACTGCACACCTTACTGAGCCAGTTGTGAAGTCCACCAAATTGCTGTTGCTAACCACCTTCTCCAACTGGCTCCTCGAATGGAACAAGCTGCGTAACTGGGCCAATAGGAAAACGCTGCTGAACATCGTACCTATGAGCTTATGCAGTTGCTGGACAAGGAAGAGTTGAGAGCAGACGCGTTGGCAAACTCAATTAATAACCTGATCGGAGTTATCCACGAGAGTTTTTTCAACTCCAAGAACATTGAAGTGCAAGAAAGAACTGCTGTGCTGGTCTCCAAACTGCTAGCCAGCGGCATCCTCCAGAACAAGAACCTCTATGTGGTGAGGATAGCTCCATACATTATTCGATGTTTTCGAGCGATCTATGAGGGTGAGGACTCGTAGCAGCACCGTATATACAACGAGGCTGCGTTGAGTTTCACTGACCAGTTGGACCAACAAAACATTGAGTGGAACTATGAAATGACCAATGAAATGATAGCGGTGAACGGCTTCAAGTACGTCTTCGGGGTCATCAGCAAGGACGATAACGATGAACTCATCGAAAAGGCCTATAACACCCTCGCAGTCATCTCCAAGAAGAACGAGATGATCAACTTTGTACGCGCTTGCCAATCACGTAGATGGTTTCGTACAACGTTACAGATATCATTCTGCGCAACCTCGACAGCAAGTATCGGTTCATCTCCCACGTGCTCTACCTGCTGGAAACTCTGCTGGACTCAGACGAGTATGTCAGGACGGCGGCAAAATATCTGCTCGAATTCCGCGCTCTCTTCCAAGTTCTGCTGGATGACGATGCCGAGGTGCTTGAGTCAGCTCTCAAGTGTCTTCTTAAGCTGTGTAAGCAGTCTGGATTTATGCGTGGCATAAACAAGAAGTAATCATTTCCAAAGCTGATAAGTTTGCTGGGTAAGAACGATAACTTTAACGTCCTGAAACAGGGTGGGAAGTTATTCATAGCCTTGCTTGACTAGTCCGAACCAGCTTAGCACGAGAGATTGGCCAAGAAGGAACTGCCGAGTGTGCTGGACATTGTTCACAATAATGACCCACTTTCGGGAAAATTCAGCAGGGCAGCACGGCTTCTACTCAAAAGTCTCAAGATCGTCAATATCTATGAGCTGGATCTAGCAGTATTCACTGAATTCGTCTCCTATATGGATGAGAATTTCGATAGGGTGGACGAAAAGACACGCAGCCGCATGATGGAAGCCGTTAATCTCATCAATTAGCGCAACCGACTGTTCTATGAGAAAAACCTAACCGACGATGTGCTGGCTAAAGTGGTGAGGGGGTATCTCGCTGCCAAGCCGACCTATACTGTCGAACTCATATTCTTTCTCGGCTTCATGAAGAACATTCACTAGCTCAAAAAGACCGTGGATGTCCTCAAGGTGGGTAGGTAGACGCTAGTGAATAAGCTGATCGAAGATTCCCAACAAGTGGACTACTCCGTCAGTGTTGGAGCTCTCAAGAATTTGTCAGCACTTTCGAAGGATAAGTACTCCGAGAAGTTCATTACTCCTCAGAATTGTCTGAAGGTATTGAAACTGGCTTGCAAGGATCGTTCGGAAGAGTAGTACATCTCCTTGTGTCTCTCAACTCTGTACTTCCTATCCAAATTCGAAGGGCACTCCGCAGCTCTGGTGGAAAGCGATGTAGTGCCGAGACTGTGCAACTTGATCAATGAACGGCATGACTCCTAGAACGTCGTTTTCAAGATATTGGCGGTGCTCGAACTCAATCATACCAATCACTACAAAAAGCGCATCTTGAACTACCTGATTGGTGGCGACAAGAAGCTGACCACTCTAAAGAGCCTCAACTACATCCTGAGGAAGTCCAAGAACAAGACTGAGTTGGGCTCTCGAGCCCTATTCGTGTACGATTTCCTCAACGGTCAGCAACAAATTTAGTCACTTGCAGTGGTTGTCTAGAACAACGAGTGGATGGTCGAGGAGCTTGTAAGGGTGCGTAATGACTACGTGGGTATCCTCGAGCCGCTGGTCTACAAGATTGAGCTGCTGCTGCACTAGATGAGTAAGCTGAGCAAACGCATAAACAAACAGGTACGTTCTTCGGAATATGTAGTACGAGCGGTTTATCGTGTAGAGAGACTAGCAAGCAAACTAATAGGATTGACCCATCGTGATTTATATCACTTAACATTGGCATATGGATTCCTAGAAGGAGCTTCTGATGTACAAGACGCCAGAGCAACAGAGTCAATCGATTAGCAAGGAAAAGTGGCATGCCCTTCAGCAGGAAGTTCGTGATTACAAGTTACTAGAAAAGACCGTCATGAGTCGAATGTTCGAGGATAAAAGCCAGCAGTTCTACCTCCTGTCGATTCGATTCCTCGAGCAGTGGAAGCTCTACGCTGGGTTTCATCTCCCAGAAAGTCACTATCCCGACCTGACAACGAGTACTACAGTTGAATGATGTAGCTAAAGCTCCCGATCCCTACAACGAAGATTTGCTGGAAGTCAACGACCCAAGTCGTTTTATCGTCAAGGACGATAAGTTCAGTGACTACCACCACATGCTGAAAAGGTAGCTGGTGGAGAATGTACACTTCATTGTCGTGAATGAACCAGTTATGCGGCTATTCAAGAATTACCCGGGAGTCGCGATAGCCCGTCGCTACGTGTTCTCGCCAAAAGGCATATTGGTGCTATAGAAGAAATTCCCGAGGGTAAGTATTATACGATGTAGGTGACATTCTTCGCGGTGAGTAAGACTATTAGGACATTGCTCATCAACGGTCGAATACCGAATATACCCGTTGCCGTGGCATAAACTTCCTTATATACCGAGATGGCAGTATGGCGCAAGGAGATCAGCTAATACTGGCTGCCTCGATACTTCAAATATGCTCTTAAGCAGGAGCCGGTTATTGATGCCGATCTTCGAAATTTTAGGATGTGGCATTACGACCAGGCTTCAGACTTTCCCGAAGTCATTGGGATCCTTAGATCCAACGACATGACAACTGCAATTAAGAATAGTAAGATCTCCCGCCCTCGGCAGCTCCTGAACGAACAACGAACTAAATTCAGCGAGCTGCTGATCAGTGAGAACAGTCTGGTGATGATTGAGTACGCTGAAGGAGGAAACTTCTTACTAGACTTGGTGCGTACCACAGACGATTACCGGTGTCATTTTTGCTTCGAGTAGAGAGTCGTGACTGTGGACTGTGAATGTAGGGAGGCTCTCTACTGTAGCAAGCTTTGCTTGGATCGTGACGCAGAGGGTGAGCATAAGTACAAATGCCGTCGATTCCAAGAAAAGAACTTCGAGTTCAATTTCAACCATGACTCCCTCAGTGGACGCGTCGGGCTCGACAACCTAGGAAATTCGTGCTACATGAACGCAAGCATTCAATGCCTGTCGAACAGCCTTGCATTCACAAACTTTATCGTGAACGATAATGTTGGAATCCTCATCAATAAGGACAACCCTTTAGGTCACAAGGGCAAGATTGCTAACGCCTATCTGAATACTCTGAAGAACCTTTGGTGTGGTTCCAAGAAGAGCTTTCGAGCTGAATACCTGAAGAAGTCAATCGGTGAGACGAACCAACTATTCGCAGGAACCAACCAGCACGATGCTCAGGAGTTCTTGCTCGTGCTGCTGGACGCCTTGCATGAAGATATGAACCGATCTCGCAACCGGGAGCAAAAGAAAAATCTTCCCGAGCTCAAAGGAGACGACTAAACACTGTCAAGTGCGTCTTGGCAGCATTACTTAGCTCGGAACTAGTCCATTATAGTTGATTTGTTTGCAGGGCAGTACAAATCGAAGCTGAGATGCAACCACTGCAAACATGAGTCCACTACCTTCGAGACCTTCTTCACCCTCACCCTTCCTGTCTACACGAAGGAGCCAGTAACCTTCTACTTCCTTGGATTCAACAGACCAGAGTTCTATTCACGTGTTCAGATGGAAGTTGAGGACCCTACTATAGAGAAACTGGGGAAAGCATTCGCGGTACAGTTGGGAAAGGATTACAATCCTAAACGCCTTAAATTTTTCTTCCTCGACAATAAGATTGCTGACGTCAATAACCTCAGCTATGACCAGATCTCATAAGTTATGCGTAAGGAGAGTTTGTACTGCTTGGAACTTACTGAAGAAGAACTGAAGTTGTATACGCCCGATGCTGATAGTATCAACCGAATCAATGTCTACTTTGCCAGGACTCCCGGTCAAAAATCTGCTGTCTCTCGCACCCCGATCTCACGTCCATTCTGGTTTCCCTTCAGTAAGCTCACCATGCGTGAAGTTCAAGAACACATCTGGAAATGGATGTTCTCAGCAGTCATCACCAAAAAAGAGAATGAGGACATCAGTGTTAACTTTGCCAAGAACTTTGTTCAGGCTGACCGAGCTCCATTACGTTTCTATCTAAAAATTCGGGATGTAGATGGAGGGGTAACCTACTACAGAAATAGGCAACTACTTGGACAGAAGGATCAGCTGCGCATGATCCAGGCCAATTTCCCAAATAAGTGTAAGTTCGAGCTAGAATGCAATGTTGACTATCTAATCAATCCGGTGTGTGATGAAAAGCAGTTTGCCTACTACAGGGAATTTCGTCGAGTCATCAATGTCGAGCCGGATGCTCCTACTCGCCTCATTAGTTGCTTCGACAAGCTTCGTAAGCCTGAGATCCTGGATAATAGTAACCAGTGGGCTTGCCCCAACTGTAAAGTGCACCGTGATGCCGAGAAGATTATGAGTCTGTACAAAACCAGCAAGTTCCTCATCATCCATCTCAAGAGGTTCAAGCAAAGGAGCGATTACCGTAAGGTCAAGGTGGACAGTCTTGTGTAGTTCCCCATGAAACTAGATCTCAAGGATCACCTTACGAACCTAAAATGCCCGATGGACGGTTTCGAGGCGATGCGAAACATAAACCCGAAGGTCGACCGAGAGAAGGCGAGTTACTCACTCTACGCCGTGATCAACCATGTTGGAGCATTGAGCGGTGGCCACTATACCGCTTGTGCCTTAAACAATGGAGCTTGGTTCAAGTACGACGATTCGTACTGCCGAGAGATCAAGGCTGAGGAGGTCTGCACAAAGGACGCCTACGTACTATTCTACTCACGCGATTGAACAGTGATTTTGTGACTACATCAAAGTCGAACGATCTGAACTTAATCAGAAGCGTATGTCATTCTGGTGCAGAAATAGAGTGGATCTCCATCGCAGGCCTGAACTTTAAGCGAGAGTATCTTTCCATTCTCCTTCTTGATTTCGAAGAGGCCGTAATATGGATCGAATTTAAAGTGTAGAGTGCTTCCCTCGGAGAAACGCATCTATTCGTTGCGGTAGTGCCGTCCTGGAAGCATTACGTCACCCTGGGAAGTCAGCAAGTAGCATCGCTTTAGATCATCTGCATAAGTAGACTCTTACTTGGGCGGGCCTCGAAGTTATGCTATTCGATTTCCTTACGATGAACAAGTCCGACCGCGAGAGTGTTGAGACAGCTCAGATTTCTGCATCGGGCGATACGAATAGCCCAGCTGCTAATTTTAAGTGGCTGCAGCTCAACATGAGGCTCAGCCAAGGCGAATTATGGCTTGATAGCATTGATGCTTGACCTAACTCTCCTGCCCTGCTCACCTGATCGAAGGGCTGGATGAAGAAGGTTGATGAAACGAATACCCGACTTCACTTACTTGTTCTTCTCAATGCTATTTGCGACTGAATACTGTCTGGTCATCGCTTCGGTATCCAGTCTACTGATGTTAAAGTTAACTTGCCTCTTCTTCACAGGAGTGCACACATCAATGGCTGCTAACTATTTCGGTTCTTCGACTGGATTTACAGAGGCTCTGTGACGAACTCCCACTGAGGCTGACATATTTCTGAACTCTTGGTAGTAGGCAGGTCGGGTCGCACTATGGTAAGCCTTTAGGTCAAATTGCTTCAGAGAATCGCATTGGGAATTAGCAAGGTTTACCTTCGCTGTGATCTTTTCTTCGGAGATGGTGTCTTTAGCGAACTAAAGCTTTGCCATCGCCAGCTAGATAGCTCTCTGACAGTTCAGAGTCATATATTCAAGCTTGCTGGAAAGGGCCAGCACGCGAGAACTATTAGCCACCAGCAGTTCAGAGATCTCCGTCATGTTGTTATCATCATCGAACTCGCTGTTGTTCAGTACAAACCCAACAGTCTTGCGTAGATCACGAAGATTGCAGAGCCTCTTCATCTTGCTGCTATCGAGTTCCACACCAAGTTCTCTCGAGATTTCCTGCCGAATCTGCATCTAACCGAATAGGTAGTCCGTGTAGTTACGTACTTGACTTTCGAAGTTATCAATCGCCTTGTTGACAGTCCTTTATATCTCTCAATCTTACTCTCGAACTTTTCGGATGATTCCCTCCACTTCCGTTCGTGCTTCCTTTATCTGCTTTGTCAGCTGCTCCTGTGGGAACTTCCGAGCGTTGCGGCAGTAATCATCGTAGAACTTGGATAGAGTAACCACCCGGTGGAACTACGTTAACCCTGTGATTACCTTATGAATCTCGTTGAAGCACACCGAACAGCCCAGCGGACTATTGCGACATAGTGGATCCAAGCAAACCAGATCGAGAGGCTCCTCACGATGCAAGCCCTGCCTATCGCAGAGAAGCAACCGGTTCGGATTGTCAATGTATTCCAGCAGCTCCGTCATGATAAAATTTATTTATCAACGACCAAGTCTTTGGAGTTACGCACACTTATGCAGGCATCACCATTATTCGCACTCGCCTTCCTCGTAGTGCTTCTTGGATAGCAGCTATTCCACCTACTTGCGAAATTTGGACTTCAGCTGAACAGATATCACCCCTGGAATTGTCTTGAGGCCGATGATCTTCAAACTGCTCGTCAACTTTTGGACGTACTCTTCTTCTGAAAGTCCAAGTAAATTGAACTTTGGTGCGATCATGTTGACCCGTACACATTTCTCATCTCTCAGAGCCATTTCCAGGGCTCTCACTAATCCCTTGTGGAGGAAGAAATCTTTCAGGGAAGTGTTAGATTCTGGTAGGACTACATACAGAATTACGCGGACTGTTGCATGAGCTTCCACAGCGATTCTTGCGACATGCCCTGCCTTTAACACTGGCTTTTCCTTGAGATAGTTAGCTTTTGCAGATTCAGCATCCAAGTTATGCTCGAGAGTTTCGTGCCCTGACACCAATTTGCTATTGCAGCAAATAATAATGGCTTCGCTGTTGTTGTTGGGTTCATCGACAAAGGTCACTTTCAGATGCCCCACTTGCTTGAAGTTGGACTCTTCGTTTGCAGGCTCATATCTATAAAAACACATCTCGGTATTATACTTCTCGGAGAGCCTGTGTTATAATAATAAGCAGAGGATGAATACAGCTGATGACGCTCACCGCTACCGAAGGACTAACGAAGGAATCAGAGGGAAAGCTAGACACAGCACCGAACTCTCCAGCTCAAGATCCAGCAAAGCCAGGATTAAAATTATCAGCACTCGCTTCCCAGTTGATTTCTTTGAACAGGCAGTTCCAAAGCTGCAGCTTGACTGTCTCGAAAGGGGCCTCCCCAACAAACTGGATATCATCCTCCAGCAAGCAACCCCGAAATTCTGTAATAAGCGTAGCCTCCCGAACCCACCAAAGATGTGGGAATAGTTTCGCATCCACCGCCGAATCAAGGATGAAAGGCCAACCCGCAACAACGAGTAATCCGCAGGTTCAAGCCGAAAGCGATTGAAGAAGGGTGTGCACAGCGAGTAGAAGATCTGTTCGTACATGCAAGACGTGATTCAACTAACAAGCTCACTCAAGAAAATCGGAAAGAAGCTGGAGCCCACAAAAAAGTACAGCTTACAGTCACGCGGAACGATTTTCAACCGTGAGAATATCGAGCTTCCGCCACTGGTCGCTCGAAACTATCCTACATTAACCATCCCAGAAGTTCAATATTGATTGATATCTGTCTCACCTATTAAAATCTCAATGCCTCGAAGCAATCAGTTGGTGCCTTTATTCACCTTCTCCGTCATCCATTCCCCGTAGAGGTCTTTCACGAGGTCTTCTGGGTTGCTGTATGCCAGGTATTTCTCCAACTTAAAGTATCTTCGGTTAAACTATCGAACATCTTTGCAGTCTTCCAGCTGCAAGAGGTAGTCCAGCAGGTGCTTCAGCTCATAGTCGTTTTTGCCTTCATAGTAAGGGATGATCGGAATACCGTTTTCCAGTTGGAAAAAGTATGAGTATGCTGCATTATCTACCAACACAATATCGCTTAAATTTCGATTGGCCAGAACGCGAAGATCCTTGACGTAGACTCCCTGCTCAGTTTGCCAACAATTCTCACGGTAGAGTCGGTGCGAGACCATTTTACTGTCTGGGTCGAGATAGTCCATGACCACATTAGCATAGCAAGGGTGGCTGGCCGTAAACACTATAACTTCAAAACGTTCCGAAAGAGCTTTGAGCAACTCTACTGCAAACGGCCGGATATTGATTCCAGCGTCGATCTGCTCACCCGTCGGAAACTTGATCTCGAGTTCCACGTCGTGAGGAACAGAAAGGGTCTAGTTGCAGTGAATGAGCGTCTCGTCAAGGTCCAATATCACTGTTTTCTTGTCTATGTTCATCGACAAGGGTACTTTTATATTGCTCCCGCTTCGGTAGCACTTGCTTCTTGCCTTCGATTTCTTTGAGGGTGGGCTTGGGAATTTCCTTCATGAACCTCATCGTCTGGAGACACTGGGAAATATGCTCTTTGGCGAGCGGCAACCCATGCTCGTGGAAGCATTTAGAAATTTCAGACAGGTAGTAAACTCCGTTGCCTTGGTAGGGATCTCTCTTAATGATGTTGTGCGAGTGAGCGGCTGCGTCGACCTATGAGTACTGTGCACTTGCGTAACGAACTTTGAGAGCAGGTTAGAGTCGGTATTCTCCTTTTTCGAGGGATCTCGGCGTTCTTTCTTCAGCTAACCCTTCGGAATGACTGTGATGATCTTTTCGGTCTAGGACTTCTTCAGCTGCACCTTTTTGTTGAGATTGGTCTTAATAGCCATGATCTTCCCTTCGAGGTAGCTCAACTTCTACTGCAATCGAAGGTACTCAGTCGTCTCCTCCTTGTGTACAGGTTCGGTAACCACTGGTTGCTCTTTTCGCTTTCGCTTTAAATCGGTTGAGGATGATTGGTTGTTGGTTTTCTTACGAAGTTCATGCGTGTCTGACTTATCCTTGGTGCTTGAAGGACGCTGATGTTTGGAATTCGAGGAGTGGTCCATGCGCATGCCACTTGCTGGTCGTTGGATCTTCTTTTTATCGTCCTTATTGATGAGGTTCCGAGATGCCGAGTTTTTGGTAAAGCAAGCTGGCTCCAGCCTGGTGTGACCTTTGGGCGAGTTGATCAGCAATCGTGTGAGTGGGCTCTCTCTCTCCTTTTGTCTCCTCAATTCCTATTCAGCTGCTCGACCGAACTTGCGTATGTTCTGGGAGCTGCTTTTATGCACGACATCGTTCTTTCTCTGCATGTGGCGACGTTAATTCCAGACGGGATTAATTCAAATATTTAACTCACAGCCCTCTGCTTCAGAAGCAGGTCGGAATTCGGAACAGCATCGACAGTAGGCTTATTTGCCTATATGGAAGGGTGTTCGGACCTGTCTGAATTAGTTTTATGATAGTTAAAATGCTGCAATGTGAACACTCCAGTTATCGTTTGCGGAGGCAGATGAAGGTATCCCACTCTGGAACACCAGATTCTCAACCTTCCAGCTGAACTTCAGCAATGCTTCGTCGAATTGGCAGTGGCATATAAACATTGGCGTCAGCTCAGTAGCTACGCCATCAGGTTGTTGTGGACCTACACCTTGTCCCGGTTGTTTCGTTGCCGGCGCGATACCGTTACTTGTGGCTCATATTTAGCTCGGAAGTCTTGCGATGTTCCGAAGAGGTTGGATGAAGCTGTATCTCCATTTCTCGAAACTCTCGGTTTGTTGCGAGATTTCATATTGTTCATGCCAGTGCTGCTTGTAAGTTTGCTCTTTCGCTCGAGCTCATCTTCATCGATGTGCTGCTCGTTGCTCAGATAGGTGACGTGGCCCGTCATTGCTGATGCCACGTTCGGTCGGGTATCACCATTCACCTCTTCGTTGTCTACTTGTGCTTCGTTGACTCCGTGAAGCCGAAATCTCTTATTCTTGATGCTCTCCAGAAACTTCATTCGGCTAAGAAGGGGTTTAGATTTTAAACTTATTTCCGCCGAGTTCTGTTGCTCGTTTATCCTAACTCCATCAACGAGTTATACAAGGGGTATTGAGCTGACTTGCCGCATGTTGTTGTTGTTGTACTCTTCGTTGCTACCGAAGTGGGTTCCGAATTAGACTGAATTACCGCTGAGGTACCTTGCTGACGCAGTACTTGCTTGGTGCCAGACCGCATCCTCCCCATATCGATCATTGAACGGAACACATCACCGTTGATGGCTTCTCTCCGAATTTGCTCGAGACTGTTTGGATCGATCAGCTCTTGCTTCTCCTGCAGTTCTTCTGCCTGACCACTACATGAGCTCACAATTACCTCACCTCCACAAATAGATCCTCAGCTATCAGCCTTCTGTGCTTGTTTATGGCTTCACACAACAGTACTTTGCCTTCATAATCAAATGTATAAGCGAGTTTCTTCTTGTCGAGCTCCTGTTTTTGTTTGTTTAGAATTTTTAAAGCTTGTGCATTCTTCTCTCCTCTGATTCTCTCTGCTAACTCATGCTACTTGGTGTAATTAAGCCTTGAATCTCTCAGCCGTCTGTATCTCTCCTACATATCCTTCACTTGAATCTCCTCGGCATTTGGTTTGTATTATGGGTTCATATTCACCAACTCGCTGCGGCTGCCTATTCGGCTACCCGTTCTACTACGGTTTCCAACCCGACTGTTCACTTTGCTACGAGGTGAGCTTTCGCCACGTGAAGGCGCCTCTCTGCTTCGACGGTTTCGCGATCCTATTCCTGCTCTGGTTGTGCTTCGAGTCCTCCTCTCGATTACTGCCTCATAGGAGCCCATATTATCCTTTGCTATTCTTTGAGGTTCGGTGTCCCGTTGAACCTCTTGAGAGCGCAGTGGTTTTAACTCGACAGCCTTAATGATGCTGGAGAGTGTTTAATGAGTTTGATTCTGAGCCGTTGCTAGAAGCCTCTTATACTTCTCCTCGAAGAGCTAACATCCCTTGTCAAGGGTCATTTCCATGACCATATCACTGATCGCAACAGACTCACAGAAGCTGTTGTCCTTCATGCAATAAAATTACAATAAGCAAGGCAACCCTCTGCAAGTAAAATTATATCTACGAAGTTCTCCCGAGTGCGTAGGTTCGAGTTATTGAGGAGATGAACATTGGCAAGTTGGGGGGTGTCGAAGATGTCAATGATAGAGTCTCGAACGAAATAAATACTACAGCACTCGCCAGAAGTCACCGATGAAGAGGATTCTTCGTTCGAATTCAGAGAAGAGTTGAGTGTATCCGTCGGCTCTGTTGAATTTATAATGAAGGTTCCCTAAACTATATCGTAATACCTGCTTGTAGTTCAGCAACCAACGTTGCATGGAGCTAGAGGAATCACCAACCAAGATGAGCGAGGAAGGTGCTCTTCCAGACAGCAGTTGCACTCTCAACTCCCACGGAAGCTCTTCTAGCATCACAGACCCTGACTTCGAAGCAGCTCTCAAGCTATACGTGCAATGGCTCAACATGCGCACAAAGAATAAGAAGAGGTTGACAATCACTAAGTGGGTGGCATAGATTATCCGGGCCCTCCTTACAGCGTTGATTATGAGTACAAGGCTTGTCTGATACAGTTCCATTGATCTTCATTGGCAGAGACTCAAAGTTCAACCGGAAATACCGTTCTGTGGAGACGTATGCAATCATGTCGAGCGACAGTCTCTCTGAAGTAAGTGAAATGTTAATAAGGCCATCTAAACCAGCTTCAGGTTTGCAATTCCCCTGATGGTGATAATCTGCGACGACAGGGATTCTATGCAGCACGAGCGAGTTCGGTTGCTGCTTCAAGAGTACGAAATTGGGCACTTTCTCGTAACTAATGCCTCACTCAGAATCAGTCATTCGTGGTGCATGGACTACTTAGCTCTGAATTAGCAGGGGAACCCGCGCCCATCGCAGCAGCGATACCCAAAGGCAACGGCCTCCACTTTATTCGAAAGAATATTGTGCAGGGTGTCGAGTAGTTCGGTTTCGTCGCATTGATCGACAGCTAGTTTGAGAATTTTGAAGCTTCGTAGATGATAGAGAAGCTTCGGACGTTTCGAAAGGAGTACTACCTAAAGAAGCAGCTGGATGAGGAGGTGATTCAGCTGGTGGAAAGCAACAGCCAAACATTAACAGAGGCGACACAAAACTGTGCCAATTGAAGTCCTTCATTCAGGCTTCTTGAGGGCGATAAATCTGATGTAGTTGGCTTCTGCGACTTCGTCTTCATTCTAATAATTAATGAGCATAGGATTAGTTATTGAAGGAGGAAAGATTCGGTATGTACGGCGAATGTGTCGCCTGACAGGTCTGCCTGGTGCGCCCTTGACGAATGCTGGAAATTTTTGCTGGCGGGAAACAGTCGCTGGTACCAGAAATATCCCTCAAAAGGGTG
>ERZ724508.1159-NODE-1159-length-16481-cov-6.967064_pt1 | contig 16481 bp, 25 predicted proteins | sample MGYA00376041_ERZ724508 | MGnify/ENA primary metagenome ERZ724508 (study PRJEB28724, sample SAMN07190887) | wastewater metagenome | isolation source: effluent of sewage treatment plant in Hong Hong | place: USA: Christiansburg, Virginia | collected 2016-03-01 ...
CCCAACCCCGCGATTGTGACACAGTAACTACCTAAACAACAGCACAAACACCTTGGCTATTATGATATCATCGTATTCGCCAAAGATCTCCATAGAAATTGTTCAAAGGAATCTGCAGCAAGCACACAGTCAAACTAGGCATCCATTCTGCAGGTCTTTCGTCTTCGAAATACCTATGCAATTGCTTTAAGTTGATTTAAACAAAGCCGTTATGTAAATCACATAAACAGAATTGGTTGGGCGTAGAGCAGCACTGGCATCGGCTGGTAATCCACGAAGGCAAAGGTCTGTACACTCTTGCATACATTCGAAGGCTCCCCTGAGGTGCTTTGATACTCATTTTGTGTCAACGCTACAAAATTATCTCCGCTCTTCTCTCGGCTGACCTCCATTTCTTTCTCGATTGGAGCCTCAATGTGGGACTTTCCTGTTCTAGGGTTCTAGAGATGCTTGTCGATTGTTTGCATACCAACCCCATTTTCAGTATCTTCATATACGCTCGTGTTCGAGTTAATTGAAGCCGGAGATTTACTTCGTTTTTTTTTGAGTCGATATCTTCTCTTCCGCTAGTGAAGAGTATCAGGTACGCATTCGAAGTCAGGGTACTGCATAAAAATGAAGCTACGTCTTCGTTGGTGCAGAAGTATGCATTGTTTAGTATCTTCTACGAACTGTTGGGGCTATTATTTCCAGCCTCGATTACTACCAGATTTCCGCACGGATCTTGGAGTTGAAGCTTGACAGAAACACCGCATATCGCAGCTATCTCAACAACCTTTTTGAGCAGCCCTACCTTTCGCTTGTTGTAAGTGGACTATTTTTAACTGGAACTTAAACCTTCCTGCCTTGCTTGGTGGGGATAGGCCTAATCGCGATTTTTTTCCTGCCCATTTATCAAGAATTTATTTATAGTGAAGCCCCCGAAATTCGGATTTACTCCCATCCAACATTCCCCGTCAAATATTTATGTTCATCGGCGACCTACAGGCCTTCCTTTTTGCTCGCTCTGACTTGAAATCATCGTAAATCTTGAGCTCTGCGTCCTCGGAGCCTCAGATTCTTGTGTAGCCCTCAAAACTTAAAAGGGTTTCCGATCGATGGGGGTTATCTGCTTCCGGAGCTTTTGGGTGATCGATGGTGAGGTAGTTAGTCCGGCACACCCCGGGAACAGCCAATCTTTCATTTGAACGGGTTCCAGACTATGTCATCAGCCATGTGTACCTCCGAGCTCGTGGCATCAATAAAGCCGGCACAAGACGCTTTTATGGGCTTACCGGAAACTCTATATTTGCTATGGATTCTTTTGAATTGGACTGATAATGCCCTGAGTTTAAATTCACCGAAATGCATAGTTACTAATAAGCAGGATTGGCGCCTTGATGGGACCTCCAAAGCAACGAAGGCACTCCCATTAAGACATATCGAAGATGGCTATGACTTCCCTCTCCCCTCGCTATGATCCACACCTATTGCTCAATTCCGACTCTATTATATTTTCCTCATGAACGTAACTTCCAATAATATAAAACTCGGTGATGTGCTGGGCAGCAGCGAGCTGCAGGACCTGTTGACTGACTTTAGCAACCACGACAAAGGAAAACGAGGCTTGATCAGTCTCTCAGACGCAATCAAATTACTCCGCGATCAATATAAGCTGCCCAAATGGAATCCAAAAGTGCTACAGAGGCTCATCCTCTCCAACGAAACTCATCTGAGCTTTGACTAGTTCCTAGCCCTCCTTTGGGAGGTCGAGAGAGAGCATGGAAAGGAAAAGTAACGAGTAATTAATGCAGAGGACTCATGAACTACCGCATCGTCGAGTTTCTTCAGCTGTTGGATGATTATCGAAAGAGATGCGAAGAGAGCGGACTGTATACTGAAGCTGACAAATCTTTTTCGAAGGCGCTGGAGATCAAATAAAAGTAGGTGCAGCGACAGAAGCAGAATTTCTTGAAGGAACAGCAAGTGAAGGTGCAGAGCGTCAACAGTCTCCAGCAAACGAAGCTGCTTGAGTTCAACAACGCTTGGAATAACTACATGGAGGAGTATGAAGCTGCAGCGATCAATTCGTTGGAGAAGCTGAAGGCTAAACACCTGGCTGAGATGGAGGACGAATAAAACCGCATCAAACAAGAATACGAGCAGAGGATCAAGCACACAAAGTACTGGCAGGAGCTGAAGACCAAGGAGAAGTACATAGGTTTAGACATTCAGGAACCTAGTAAAACTGAAGAAGTACAAAGAGGCTGAGCGGGTGAGGGAGGAATGCAGGGAGTTGTAGGCGAAGTAAAGAAAGCACAAAGATTTAGAGATCGAGGAGAAGGTCCTACAACGGACGTAGACTCTTCGTAAGCACCAATAGGCTATACTGTAGGCTCATCTGAAGAGGATTGAGAAGGATCGCAATCAGCAGCTCAAACAGCGGAAAGAGGACAGCGAGAGAATGCTTATGAAGCTAAAGAACATGAAGAACGATATAGTTCAGAAGCAGAGCGTTGAGATTAAGGATGCACTCAACACCCTTCGGGAAACAATGTGCCTCCAATCCGGAGTGTTCAAAAAACGGCCAATTAAAGTCGAGAGCCTTGATAAGATCCGTTCGGAAGCAGAATCCTAAAACGAAGACATCGTGAGCAAAAAGAAAAGAGCAAGTTTCAAGATCCGGATAAACAGCTTCAACCGACCGAAGTTCGCCGAACAATCAATGTACGACCCTTGACTAATCCTATTTGTGAAATGTGAAGATACTCATCCGACTTATAATTTTACTTCAAATTTCTGATCGCTATCATGGAACAAAAGATGATCGTCTTTGGAGGCAGTGGAAATTCAGGCAAGTTCTTGCTCAAACACCTGTCTGCCATACCGGGTCTCTCCATAGTCGCAACTTCAAGGAATCCAGCCAAAGCACAGGCTTATCCCAATGTGAAATGGATTCAGGCTGATCCCAAAGACAGAAAAACCTACATTGAGGAGATGAAGGGATGTGGAGTCGCCGTATCGCTTCTTGGAAGCGAGGACAAGAAGAATGTGGATGTCTATTCGAAGGGATATCCAGAGATCATCAAGGCAATGGAAGAAGCAGGAGTCGCCCGATTAATATTCGTCTCAGCATCGCATGATCATCCTGACCAACCGTTCTTCTTCAAGCATGTGATAAAGCCAGCCTTCCTATCGCATGTCTTTGACGATATGGAGAGAATGGACAAGTTCTTCAACGCATACAATGGGCCTGTGAAATGGACAAACCTCCGACCAATGAGACTCGTTGACGGAAAGCGGAAGAAGGAAAAAGAGAAGACAGCTTTGGCTCATTCCCCTTAAAGCAAGAACTGGACATTCGAGTGTCACATGGATTACCTCTCAGAAGCAATCATTAGCTGTTGGCAAAAGAACGAATTTATGAACTGTCACGTCGACTTGGGCTCATACAAGTGATAGTTTCTCACGGGTTGCTTTCACGAAAGTATGAACGCTTTTTGGGAAGGGAGATGAACTGCCTACCTGCAACAACTCGGTTCGTAGTGCTCGACAAGTCCTTCTTCAAGTTGGAGGTCTTTCTTGCTCGTAGAGGCTTCTTCGTTGAGTGTTCTTCTCGGAGTCCTTCTTACAACCCACTGAAATTCAGCTATCGTGCAATAAGCCTTTCTGTTTCAGCGAAGCCAACAGCATCTTCTTGCCTTGCGGTTGCCTTTTTTGCAGCCTTTCTAATCATCCTCTCGAGAAGATTGTCCTGCGTTTGAGTAGATTTTGGGTAGACCTTAATCTTCCCACGCAAACGGTCAACTCGCTGACCTGACGAACTAACTTTTACGAGCTGGCATTTCTGTTGGTCTGCCGTTGCTTTTGTTGGGTAATGTTGTTCTGCATCATCAGCCCTGTGCTTGGAAACATCTCTCTTGGATTTCATTCTCACGTATGTAATAACAGACTGAACAAACCATTTACATTGTTCACACTTTTCGAGTGGCACTTTGCAATTAGATCAGAGCCCATAGCTCAGGAGTCAGCTCGATATTATGCTTACTGTTGTGGCTCGGGTTGCCGAACATAACTCTGATAATATCCTTCGTCTGAGGGCCAAATCAAGATGTAAAACTGCTCCGGTTATTAAGACTGGATACCATCCACATGCAGTTTCTGACACACACAGCAATGTCTGATCTAAATAAAGATTAATATGTTGAGGAGCATTTTTCGACTGAAGACCGGCTTTTCCAGTCTTAGGCGACACGCACTACTCCTTGATCCTTCAATTTCAGAAGCACTCAAGCCCTCAGATTTTCTGGTAGCACTTCGGCATCAACTCAGACTGATCGGCACATTGGCCCAAACACACAAGAGATGAAGGAAATGCTGACGACGTGCAAAGTCAGTAGCACACAGGACCTCATCAACAAGGCCATCGGCTCAACCATTCGGGACCCCAGTCCACTTCCAGGAGATAGCTTGCCCACGGATCCGATCCCGGAGAGATAATATCTGGAAACCTTCAAGCAAACAATGACAAAGAACAAAATTCACAGAAGTTTCATTGGCTGCGGCTTTTATGACAACCTCCTGCCAACAGTGATTCAACGGAACTTGCTCGAGAATCCCGGGTGGTATACTTCCTACACTCCCTACCAAGGAGAAGTTTCTCAGGGTCGACTGGAGTCGCTTCTAAACTACCAGACACTCATCACTGAGCTTACTGGCTTGGAAATCAGCAACGCTTCACTTCTTGATTAGGGCACAGCCGGAGCTGAAGCATTCTTCATGAGCTACAGCTACCACGACAGCGAGAGGAAGAAAGTGTTCGTTGATAAGAACGTCTTCATCCCCACTCTGGAAGTTATCAAGACTAGAGCGAAGTTCCTTAACGTTGAAGTGGTGGTAGGGGACTACAAGGAAGTAGATAAGCTCAACCTTAATGAGTTCTGCTCCTTCATCGTTCAAACGCCAGACAGCAACGGCGTGCTACACGACTTCAGCGAGGTCTTCGGCAAAATCGAGAAATCCAAGACCGGAGTATTCAAGGTTGTTGCAACTGATCTATTGGCACTCACTGTTTCCAAGAATCCTGGAAGCATGGGAGCCGATGTCGCATTCGGAACTTCGCAAAGGTTCGGTGTGCCAATGGGCTATGGAGGTAACGAATAGGAGTTATGTAGGCCCTAATGCTGCCTTCTTTGCTGCCAAGAACGAATATTTACGCAAACTTCCTGGGCGAATTATTGGAATATCAAGAGATGCCCAAGGCAATTTGGCCTATCGAATGACGCTTCAAACGAGGGAGCAGCACATCCGAAGAGAGAAGGCGACGTCAAACATCTGTACTGCACAGGCTTTGCTGGCTAACATCGCAGCCATGTATGCTGTATACCATGGCCCAAAGGGGCTTAGAAAGATTGGCGAGAGGGTTAACTCACTAACACAGATTGTAGCAAGACTATTTTAGGCTTATGGATTGTCACTTTAACGGTCGATTGGAAATTCCAAAAGCGTCGACTTCTTCGACACCATCACTGTGAAAGGAGTTAAGTAAGATTTGCAATGACACAGCTCTACCAAGCTGGCTGAGGCCTTCGAGAAGAAGAAAATGAACATCAGAAAGCAGTCCGACTCTGTTGCAAGCCTGTCATTCGACGAGACCACAACACTAGTCGATCTCGATAACATTAGCGCTGTCCTTTCGGAGTTCACAGGAAAACCCAAGAAAGATCTGAAGTCAGTGTCACTTGAGAGACTGCCAATTGTCGATGGCAAATCCCGAGGAGTCGACTACCTCAAACAATCAGTCTTCAACTCTATCCATTCGGAGTCACAGATGCTTCGGTACTTAGCTAACCTCCAAGCAAAGGACCTCAGCTTGAACAAGTCAATGATTACTTTGGGGAGCTGCACCATGAAACTCAACGCCTCCAGCGAAATGTTACCTTTGACATGGCCTGAAATGAACATTCATCCCTTTGCTCCACAAAACCAAGCATTGGGCTACAATGAAATGATCACACGCCTGGGAGAATGGCTTCAGAGTGTTACCAAATTCGATGCAATTAGTTTCCAGCCAAACAGTGGTGCTGCAGGAGAGTACACTGGTCTACTGACCATCAACCAATACCTCAGATCTAAGGGCGAGAGCAACCGCAAGATCTGCCTGATTCCTAAGACTGCTCATGGAACTAATCCTGCTAGCGCTTATATCGCAGGAATGAAGGTCGTTCCAGTGGAAGTAATCGACGGTCGCATTGATATCGCCGACTTGAAGAAGAATGCTGAAAAGTACAAAAAAGACCTTGGCGCTATCATGATTACGTTCCCATCTACTGCAGGTATCTATGAAGAAACTGTGCATTAGGCTTGCCAGATCATCCATCACTATGGTGGTCAGGTCTACATGGATGGAGCTAACATGAACGCTCAGGTAGGCTGGACCTCGCCTGGCTTTTTAGGTGCTGACGTATGCCATCTTAACCTCCACAAAACCTTTGCTATTCCTCACGGAGGAGGAGGACCCGGAGCAGGACCCATCGGAGTCAGGAAGCACTTGGTTCCCTACCTGCCATCTCATCCCTTTGTGCCTGGAGCCAACAGATAGCTCGGTCCAGTCTCTTCCGCCCCTTACGGAAGCGCTTCAATTCTATCGATTTCCTACGGCTATATCGCCATGCTCGGCAAGAAGGGTATTCAGTAAGATCTTATCCCAACTTAGAGCTTCGACTACATTCGCTATTCTCAATGCAAACTATTTGATGCATCGACTCCGACCATACTACAAGATCCTTTACGTCGGTGATCAAGGATATTGCGGGCATGAGTTCATTATGGACATCAGGCCCATAAAGGAGAAGACAGGCGTTTCCGAAGAGGATATTGCTAAACGACTGATGGACTACGGATTCCACGCCCCTACTATGTCCTTCCCTACTCCAGGCACTTTGATGATCGAGCCAACTGAAAGCGAAGACAAGTAATAATACGACTAATTTAGGGGATAGCTTGACAGGTTTGCCGATGCCCTGATTAACATCCGGAAGGAGATTGATTTGATACCTGAAGTTCTCAAGCATGCTCCCTACACTGCTGGTTCGTTGTTGAAACAGGAATGGACTCATAAGTTCACACGTGAACAGGCTGCCTACCCACTTCCATGGGTCCGAACTCGAGGCAAATATTGGCCTACCGTCAGTCGCATCGACAACCCCTATGGTGACAAGCATTTGATCTGCGCTTGCCCCGAAGTCGACAGTTACTTCGACAAGTGACCCATGCGTATGTTGTATTTTCAAAAGTCAAAATAGCAAATGGAGTCTGGACACATGCCGAGTGTTGTAGTCGCAAAATGTTCAGAGCTCCGGGACAACCTTCGTCGGCAAGCAGTAACTGCAGCATTGAAGGAGCAGGCCCACAGTCATCGTAAACGCTTCGACGAAGTACACCCCAATTTAGTCAGGAAGAGTAGGCATCGTTTAACGCCCTCAATGGACTCCTCTCCAAAGAGAATCTATTTGACAACCTGCTTGCATTGCATAGGTTCAGCAGTGACGAGAAGTACTCGTTTAGGATGTTCTCGCATGCCCAGCTGATAGTCGATGCCATGGCAGAACACCTCAACTCAAGCAAAGCCGTTCAACTGCTCCTCGATATTCTCGTCAACCTCTCCTTCTACGAGGAATTCGAAATGCCAGAGGATACTGAAATGAGTTCTCTGTTCCTGGAACTCGTCAAATTGCACCCACGGGAAACAATCATTTTGCTATCCAACATATCTGCCAACCGAACTCGATACTCATATTCTGAACTGTTCTCGAAGCTGATCGATAACGGCTTCTGCTAATTGGTCAAACAAGCCACCATAAATCAAGAAACACTTGGGCTTTCAATACAACTTCTCTGTGGCATTGCCCAAACCCGTCCCTTACTATCCTTGCAATGCCTTGAATATGTGTTCTAAACCATCTGCTCGTATGAGTTTTCCAGCCTCAGTGAAGAGTCGAGATCTGAGGTAGCAAACATGCTTGGAAGTTGGGGAAGGTTGAAGGAACTCAATGAACTGGCTGCGCTTCTGCTTCAATATTTCTTCGAGCTCAGTCTCAAGCTGTACGATGATTGCACCTTTGAGATTCTCCAGTTCTACGGATACATATCAAGGCATTCCGAACATCTGGGGAGGATAGCTCACTACACCCAACTGAAACTCCAAACCACATCCTTATCGGGAAGGTTCTGCGAGGAGGCGATGTTGATTCTCATCAAGATCACGCATATTAGGCATATCAGCCTCGCCGAACTCTTCGGTGAGGAATATATTGAAAAGCTGCTTTAACGGTTCTGGTCGGAATAGAACTCTTATCGGGCAATTGTTATGGAGATTTTAGAGCTTGTTGCTGCTGACAAGCATGCCTACCACTTCTACTAGCACAGGGAGTTCGTGGAAGTGATGAACCATCAACTCTGCTCCTTCGGTACAGAGAGGCTTATGAAGTGCATACTGACATCATCCAAGCTCTGCAGCTTCTCCGAACCATCACAGACCACGCAGAGTCAGATGAAGTTGCGAATCGAATAATTTCTCCACTCGCCTCAAAGTTGGTAGGGCTCTCCAACTCATCCCATACCTCAGATTCCCACATCCTTGAGATGTGCAGCTAACTATTGCAGTACGCAGAGTCGGAAATGCGTCCTTGACGTTTTCGTTTGTAGTCGTACTCATTTATCATGTAAACTATAAGAACGGAGCCAAAATGGAGCATCGCAGCCGACTTACCAGCAAAAGGTTGGTACTGCAATAACTCAGCCTTTCCATTCCTCACAGCAGGAGTTGTAATGCTGCCTGTTGAGCGACTTCAGACTATCTACCAAATTCAGGATACCTACTCGAATCCAAGTAGCCAGCTGACACTGAGGCAACTCGCCCGATGTAGCGCTGTATTTCGACTCAGAGTTTCGAGAGAGACAGGGGTTCTATGCAAACTTTCGTGGAGCCAATGCTTTCCTGTATCGAGGCGGTCTGTGGATCTGCATTGTTGAACTAATGTCAAACCCCATCAAGAAAGTGTTCGACTACGAGTTTGGCAAGGACAATAAGACCATCAGCAGGTTGATTCTCTACAGCGCCAGTGCGCTTGCTAACACCTTGACATACCCACTTGAACTCGTGAAGCAACGAATGATGACCAGCAGGCATGAGAAGTACTCGGCGCCGCTATACCGGAACCCAAAGGCATGCTTCAAAGAAATCTATGGGCTTCGAGGAGTAAGAGGATTCTATCAGGGAATGTCAGTCTCCTTGCTCCAAAACCTAATTGGTCTATCCATTACCGACTTCTCCTTCGATTGGTTTGAGGCGAAGGACACTGGTATACCCATTCTGCAATCGGTTTACACGAAAATGCTGTTTAGCTGTTCGCTTGCAGAGGCGTTGCTCTATCCGTTGGATACTATTAAGTACTGCAATGGATGATTCAGGAAAAAGCTGCAAATGAACGGTGCCACCAACCATAAAAGTGTGAATCGGTCGATTCGCGAGGCATGCAAAATAACTCTGCAAAGCCAAGGCGCGAGAGGACTGTACAGGGGACTATTCTTACGGCTCGTAGCCTACATGCCGTTGCATAGCTACATATACTTAAAGATTTCGAGCGACATGATGGCCAGTCTCAATGAATGATAGATATAAAATGCGACCATTGTTGCTGCTGATCTTGCTACCGAGCATCGTGTACAGCATTAACCCTGGAATACTGGTCGGTATTCCTCTGCCCAGCGACATCCCCAATCAAGAGATTCCACTGCCCTACCCCCTCGAAAACTTCACAGTGCAGACAGCATAATTCACGAATCTGTAAATCAAGGAGCTGTAGTTCGCATCGACGAAGCTTATGTACAAAAACAAAACCATCTTCATAAAGGAGTGTCTGAAGCTGGAGATAGAGGTCAACTACATGCGAGTACACTTCAACTTTGACTTCGAAGGAAGTAAAGGACCAGGAGATTTCCAGGAGGCCGGGCTCTTCATAAAGGTTGAGTTCGACCTGATCGACGTCGGATCCAAGCCGCAGATCGACATCAAACGAATCGAAATGGACATCGGAAAGATCAAAGTTACGCTTGGAGGGTCAGTGACTGACCGAGTGCTATCAATCATAACGAACTTCCTGATCTCTGAAGGGGAGCCAATCATCCACACGCAGGTCAAGAAGATCATCAAAAGCCAGGTGGAGAGTTTTAACAAGAAGTTTGTGCCAGATTTCGGGCTGCTGGATATCAACGTGAATGCTTCGATGGTCTCTCCACCGCTTATCGAGACTGACTTCGTGTCGCTCAACCTCAACGGTGCTGCATACGTCAACGGTAGCACGTCAGATGTCCTCAACCCAAACGAAATGCTGAAGGTTAACAAAACAGCGAAGGTGCCTCAGCTGCTCGTGCATGAGTCGGTGTTCAATTCAGCAGTTGCCACCCACTTCAAAAAGTCCCCGCTAAACCTGTCAATATCGATGATGAACATCACGAGCACCATCGATATCAACTCACAAGCACTCACACCGGTGTTCCCAGCAATGCTGCTCCTACCGAGCATTCGCGATGTTATTGTGACTATACAGCAAAGCAAGACAGCTGTCACTCTCGATGCCGGGGCACTAAAGTTTGAGCTTCAGCTCAAGGCTATCGTAGAAACCCAAGACTTATCACTGAATAGCCGGTATCCCTACATGAACCCAGTCACAGGTAATGTTGAATACTAACGTAGCCACTCTCAATGGGTCTTCATTCTTCGTGTTTGGACAGTACAGGACGGCATTTAACCTCGGAAGGATAGCTATCGACAATTTGAATGTTGATCCAGCAGACGTCCGCAACGGTAACGCCGACCCCGAGGCACTCAAGAAATACATTCCAGTACTCGCCCAATGGATCAGTAGTGCATTGAATGGTGGCCTCAATACCAAGGCACGCAGCATTAAGGTTTACGGGGTGGGCTTAGCAGTGTCAGGCTCCATTAAAAGCAAATATTTGGACATCCAGCTAAGCTTGTGATAGCATATTAGTCGAAGCTTATCAGCAGAATCTGTCAATGAGATGGATGCCAGAGCTCTCCATGAGGAGGACTGTTGAATAGACGAGAGTCATCGTTTGAGGAACGTACGTAATTTCAGGAAAATCGATGGACCAGGCAAGCAGTGACACTACTAAATCTATTGTCCTGGTTACAAAGAACACAGTAGACAGGACCATTGCTCTTTGGATGTGTTCGATGCCTATCTCAGTATGAAAAGTACCTGAGTACTGATGCTTCCTCCAGTGGGCAATTAACACAAAGAAGACCAGGGCAGCCCATACAGTGTTCCGCATAGTGTTTTCAATCATAGAAGCCAGGCTTGAGGTATTCGGTTCAATGATGTCCTTGTTGGAAGAAGATAACTCGAACATTGTATGCAGGATGCTTGCTACCAGCGCATAGAGACCAAGCAAGAGCCCAAGCTTGGCGAGGAAATCAAAGAAGTTTTCAGAGCTCGCAATATCTCCGATGCCAAAGGTCTCGTTGAACCTGACAAGATGCAGGTAACGATGGCATGCCGCCAAGATATCGTAGGTCACTATGTCAGCTGTGCAGCTTACCGATGACTCCAAAGATAGTCAAAGCCGCGTTGATCTTGCTCCGCTTCATCCACGCAAGTTAATAATTAAACTGGAAGGATAATCAAAGAGAGTCAATTATGGTGTTCAGAGTCACCACCTCAGAGTCCTTGAAGTGAGCTAAGCTTCTCAGTTTCATGCACAGTTCCCCATACTTGTGCTGGGCTTGAATCAGGCTTTCATAGCACTACTTCACCTACTTGTTTAGGCGACCATTGTCGTCCAGCAGTTCTTGATTGCGATTCAAGAGAGACGAGACCTTGTCCTTCTGGTTCTCGTAGTCCTCCTGTAGTTCTTTGATAGCCTGTTTGTGGGACTCAGTGAGCTTTGTCATCTGGGTGCCATGATTTGATTCCATATCACTCAAGAACTTTTCGAGTTTCTTGGCTCGGCTCTCCTCAGCTTTTTTGCTGTCGGCCATTTACTTTTTGAGCCTGCTGATTTCATCCTTGAGCTTTTGGTTTTTACTGTTCAGCTTATCTAATGTCTGCTTTATGTCAGAATGCAGATTTTCCACCTCGTGCTCGTACTGTTCAATGCGATGCTCCGTCTTCACAACCTTGGAGGACTCCTGTTCTGTCAGCAATCGCAGTTACACAATCTCCTTCAAAAGCTACCCTACTCGCTTTTAGTTATCGCTGCACTGGCGTTACAATCTCTATTTATCGCCTTGCTGCCTTGCTAGCCTCAGCTCCAACTGTTCGATTTGCCTGTCCTTCTCAGCCATACTTGCCTATAAAGCCTGAATACGCTTGTTTTTGTCTTGAATCACTATATCCATAATCTTCCCCCTCACCTCCAGCTTTGAGTTTGCTTCATTTTCCAGATTCTTGAATATCTCTCTCCGGATACTCTGGGCCTGCTTCTCATTCTTTTAACCCCTTTCTTTGCTCTTCGCTGTTATGTGGGAGCGCTCACTCTTCTTGTCTTTCGTCTTTCGATGGTTTCTCTCGCTTCCTAAAGTCTCAGTCCTTGCAATCTTTGAGTTGCTTGATAAAGTCTCTGTAAAGCCAGTAACATCCGCTCCGACTTGGCTCTATTCCTCCAAGAGTTTCAGGAGCCGTCTACACTTCTTCGTCGGACTCGGACACCAGTAGAACATCACGGTGTGTGAATCACCCAGGTTCTTGATTATTTGGTTCGATCTCTTGTAGGAGAGGATGTCTTGGAGTTCTGATTCGCAGACGTTGTCTATGAGGCGAACGAGCTTGACAGTGTAAAGTTCATTCCGATAAACAAACTCCATTTTCAAGAGCAAGTGGTATGCCTACATGTCGTTCTGACCCACAGCATCGATCAACTTGCTATAGAATTGCGAAAAGTCGTCATAGTTCTCAAGAGATGCCTTTTTGGGCTTCCCGTGGTAGGACGATGTGTTGTTAAACAGAGTCATTGTAGCTTCGACTGTCGAACCGTAGCGCAGCATTGAGTTTATTAGCTCCTTTACGATATTGTTGGTGGTATTGTCGGTGTGAAGTAACGATTCCTTGACTGCAGAGTTGTCTCCGAAGACGACAATTGATAACCGCTTGAGCAGGTCAAGTCCGGGGTGTTATCGGAAGTAGCTGATTGCATCTGGGCTCAAGACTTGTGCAAAGGTAAATTCCTCAAGCTCCTCCCTCTCTGGAGTTCCTGAAGGGACAATGTTTTTGGCTGTGCCTGCATGACTGTAACAAATTGTTTGATTGTGAGGAGTATGCAGTGCTCTTTCTGGCAGAGCTAGGTGGAACAACTGGTTGTCACCGCTGACGTAGCGCGGGAGCACTACCTTGACCTGCTTTTTATGCATAAAATATATTGGTTGTGAGGAGAGATTTAAATAAGTATGCCGTCACAAGCGCAGTATCTCGGTAAGCTTGTCCTCATCGATCAGCTGCGTTAACATTCGGAGGTACCTTCCCGTTGAGACGTTGGTTGAGCAGCTCCTTGATCTCGTTCTGCGACATGTGACTGACATCCTGTTCGAGGATCCGAGAGGCTTGCTTGCGAGTTATGAATCGACCCTTGATTCGAAGGCGTGAATCTGCCACTCGCTTTCGGCAGTCGTAACTTACCTTCTTTCCCCAGATCCTGTTCTTACGTTTGGTGAGATAGCGCTGAACCTTCTCTTTCCGCTCCATAGCAGTGATGGTGCCAATTCTACGCAGCTTTCCACTAACTACTCGAATAATATCGTCTGTTCTTTGGGTAATTGGGGAAAGCTCTATGATCTCTTCTTCAGTGAGGAACAGCCGGAGGAAACTCATCAAAAGTGGAACATCCTCCTTTTCGAGAACCTTGAAGAGATTCACGCTGAACTCTTCGATTTCGAGAGATTCTTGGTGCTTCGCTGATTATGCAGTCTACGCTCATCTATTTCTTACAGGAAACTCAAGGTTCATACTGTCCATGCGACTGCAGTGGTAAGTTAGCTCTGGTGAAGGTAGAGATGGCAATGCGCTTTATGCTTCCTCCTACTGCTCTTCCTCTGAAGAGGAACTGCTGGAAGACTGGTCGCTGTCTCTGAATGACTTAGATTATTACTCATGATTGTCTTCTTCGATGTCGCAGAGTTATTGCGTGGTCGGCATCCAATACATACTGATGGTGTTTTTGCGGCGACTAGACCTACGACTGCTGGTATCAGTCGTAATGGATAGAGTGAGTTCGAACTCAGTTGGCTCATTTACTCCGCCTTGGCGCAATCCCTTCAACAAGGGTGATATCATTGAAGGATCGAGTTCGAGTGGGTGACTGCCTGGAGTGGCACAGGCGGCCTGCATTAGTTAAAAAGCCGAATGGAACTGGTGCCATAGACACCGTAAAGAAACGACATACCTCGACGACGATCTGAATAGTAGGCATGTTGGAGGAGTCTTCGGAGTCGTCCGGGTTATGTTCCTTGAGAATGAACTCTGTGACATCGAGGTAGTCGCCGTTGCAGAACTGCTGCTGGGGAGTATTCATCGTGCTGGGGGATATTATCTTTATAAAGCGGTCAACTTTATCATACTGGCGGCGTAACTACACGTCAAGGGTACATTCCTGTAGCTTTTTCGATAACCCGAACCGCAGGCTTGTCTAAATACCCGCGTGCCAAAAATGGACTGAGATTGCATCTCGAAACCCCTGATGACGTGTACCGCTCGGGTATTACCAATCGATGACCCGTTCTCATTCTTCAGTGAATATATGCAATGCCCAACACAAACAATAATGCTGTTGGGGAATAAAACAACGTCGGACTATTTGTAGTGCATTTTCCATAAATAACGGTGATCAGTAGAGGAGGCCGAAGGCACGATTTCTCTCTGATAGTGCGAGCTTTCTACCTTCTTTCTTGTTCGCTCCTTTTTCTAAAAACAGGTCTTTTCGCCAGGCTGTGCTCATCTGCTGATAGCGGGAGACTGGATCGTTCAGCCGTACTCTTTTCGTCAAGGGCGGACGAGTTATTGGCTTCTGAGAGTGAGATGTTGTTGGTCTCGATGTGGGGAATAATGCTGATCTGGTGATTGGCTATTCGACTTTAACGCCAGGCCTCCCAAGAGACTTCGGCTGCTTTAGAGGTTGCTTCAGAGTCTGCTCCAATATCTTCGGTTTCATTATGTTGGGCTATTCGTCCTCTTCAAACTTCTCCTCTTGCTGCTTATTTCTCATGGTCTCCAATTGACGATACCTTTCGAGCTTCTGCCTGTACTCACTATCGGAGGATGAGTCCTCTGACATAGACTCATCCGACGAAGCAGTATAGGCCTTCTTCATGATTTGAATGTAAAAATTAAGACTGTTAGGGTTAATATTAACTTGCCGATTTCAGATGACCGGATTCGCCTTCATCAACGATTTGCAGCATCCTTTTGAATTATTATGAGCACTAAGGCACAATAAACTCGTTCGCTTGCTCAACTGATTAAGTGCCTCACCGAACCTTCATCTTACAAACTCGCGAAGGGCTACATTGCGGCGGCTGATGGAGGTAATGAAGAGGCCGAGAAGATGCTGAGTGATGCCATTCTGCACGTGATTCAGAGTCGAACAATTCAGGTGACGGCAAAGATGCATGGTCTGCGCTTGTTTAAGGACATCTTCGAGATGGGTAATATGGACCTGGTGGAAGCCCTTGACGAGAGGATCGAATAGCACATAGTCACGGTGGCCTCGTATAAGAAGGACAAGAAAGTTGCAGAACGAGGGTAGAATTATTTCGTGGAAGTGTAGAAACGAGAGATGAATCCCCAGACAAAGCTGCTGGGAATGAGCTACGTTATCCTAGCGCTCGAGATTATTCAGAACTTCGGGGATTGGTATGAAATCAATGAGGAGAACGAATAGAGTCGGTTCAAGACTTATAAAAAGATGCTTGCAGGAAGAGGCGTCACTTTCCCACAGACGATGTCGTACATCAAACCTGCTGATAGAGCCAGATTCGAAACCAACTACTCGGCCTGGAGGAGGAGAGAACAAGGGACTTATGCGAAAGATGAACGGCAAAGTTACGAGGGACGTGTAGGTAGTTAAATGAAATCAAGCTCGCCAGCTCCTCACGGCAGATAAAATCCCCATTCTTACATCCAAGCCAACCTCCCACTTGTTTCAAATATCCCTTCCTCACCTGTGAATGCAAGATAAGAAAATACAGTCTTTCGAGCCCAGCCAACATCGATGAGGCCGAAACAGCAACCATAAACAACCAGAATCCAATCAAGGGTGGAGTAGAATTCAATGGAAAATATCAAGAGCAGGGAGAGCGAAGAACCTGCTTACGAACCGAAGAAGCCGTTGCATAGTGAAGCTTCCAACCTTCAATACAACGTGTAGTTGAGCAATTTGAGAAAGTAGAATATCGAATTACGAAACAGACAAGAATAGCACCTAGCTGA
>ERZ724508.1160-NODE-1160-length-16479-cov-5.610509_pt1 | contig 16479 bp, 27 predicted proteins | sample MGYA00376041_ERZ724508 | MGnify/ENA primary metagenome ERZ724508 (study PRJEB28724, sample SAMN07190887) | wastewater metagenome | isolation source: effluent of sewage treatment plant in Hong Hong | place: USA: Christiansburg, Virginia | collected 2016-03-01 ...
CCCAGCATACCACAGCCCATAATGGATATTTTGATATCGATTGCTGTAAAGTGCCTTGTATCCTTTATTCTTCTTCAAATTACGAAATATCAGTAGGCAAGTCCTTCCTTTTGCAGATATCTTTTCAGGTTGGCGGGTCGATCCGTCATTATTCCACAAACTCCCTTTGCTAGCGCATAATCGTAATCCTATTCGCAGTTCAGGATGAAGCAGAATGTTGGGATGCCTCTTTTCTTTAGATGCTTAACCAGCCCTCCTGTGATACAGTTGATGCATCCAATCAAACATTTAGCAAACGACAGCAGGCAGCTATCTCCACGGATAGTTCTGAACCAGTTGATCGCTTCATCGGTGAACAAGGGTATTTCAAAAAAGCCGTTGTCCAGGCAACAGAAAGGAAGTAGTCCTAGAATATAGAGGGCGTAGACCTTCAGAATCGAGCTGGCTGCGTAGAAGTACTACACGTTCGGATTTCGCTTGCGAAGTTCTTCGTGATCGCCCCGTACTATTCCCCATACAGTAATGTTTTCTCTGTCGAATTCGCTGACGAGTCTGTTTAATTCCTCGACCGAAGAAGCTGTTGGGGTCTTGAGTTCGATATTCATTGGCTTCTCTGGAAAGCGCTGGAAAAGGTCCCTCAACAAGATTATCTTGTTTCGAGAAGTCTTCATTCTGAGAGTTGAAAAATGAAGATTAATCTATTCCTGAAAGGGAGGAAGGTCAGCATAGTTGAGTTCAGATACTGCTCGTTTGAGACCGCAGGTCCGTTCGAGGGTGGTATCATGATGCACCACGAGCTGTTTATCCTTGGTCTCCACAACATCAAGTTCGAACATATCGCATGCCTTTTCAGTGAGTTCGAAGCACTCCATAGTGTTTTCCGGAGCCTCTTGCGAACCGCCTCGATGACCAATGCAGTAAATTTTCTGGCTTTCGCATATGTGGTTAAACGGCTCGTGGGACCTCTTGTGCTTCTTCCAAAGAATGTTGGGGAAGAACAGAAGTACTAGCGACACTATCCAATACACTGGAATCAGCAGCAGAAACAGGTACCAGAGTGACATTGTTTTCTGATAAGAAAATTAAATATTAGTAAGTCTGAAAAGTAGCTGAACTACGCATCAGAGTCTGTCAGTTTGGGTAGGGTCTGCCAACCATGGCGAGGTTGTACAGCCGTGCTTCCTACTGGATACGTCCTCCAGCTTTTAGGAGCTCCTGCAACCGTAGGTATTCTGCTTCAAGCTGAGCATGTCGAATTCGGAGCTTATTCCTGTCATACTCCAGGTTCGGTGGGTTGTATTGCTTATCCATCTTCGCCAGTTCAAACTAGTAGTGGCGGTTCTGCAGATCGTAGACCATCTGTGACGAGTCTAACCCGTCAGCTCGTTGCTTTAGTTCCGTCAAGTATGGACTCTTTCGCTGAATCAGATCGATAAGAAGTCGGTTCTTTTCCTTCAGTTCAGGGTACATTCTGGCTGGGTACTGGCCAACTTGAGCAGCCGGGTCGTTTTGGCGATCGGTCGCTAACCTCAATACTTGCTCTTTGAGCATAACATTCTCGCGGTCGAGCTGAGCAAGTTCTTGTGGACTGACCTTCATGTAGTAGCGCTTCAATCTTTCCTAAGCATCGAGGAGGGATTGCTGCAGAAGTTTAATTTACTCCACTTTCCGATCTGGCATGATATCTTCGAAGTTATCGGAGGTGTTGACTACCAGCTCTGGCTGGTTGTTTCTCAGTTAATTATCAAATTTCTGCTTGAGAGCCTCGCGGAGCTTCATGTTATCAGCTTGGAGTTGGCTTACAAGCTCTTCATCGGAGTTTAGGATATGACGCGGTTTGTCGGGCAACGCCACCCCATTCAATTTTGACATGAGTTGCTGCTTATCTGCGACCAATCCTGTCAAGACATTGTTGAGGTTGCTTTCGTATGTTTCCAGCTCCGATATTTCGTAGTTACACTCGGTATGTCCAGATTGTAGCTTCCTTATGGTCCGCTGCAGAAATCCACCGACTATGCTGGTGGCTGTCTCCGGCTGCTTGGTCGTTGGAGCCTCAATTGGTGATTGGGAGGGCAGATGTCTCTTCCTGAAGTCATCTACGTAGTCTGGCGATGTTTGAATAGGGTCTTGCATGATTATGCAAATTTAAAAGTTATACGCAACGCAGGTTTTTCAAGGAAGTGCGTAAGCCACGACCTTATCGTGGAGATCTTCCAGCATTTTCATCAATTTTTTGTGGGATTCTCGAAGTTAGTTCATTCTGCCAACACTCTCAAGTAAGCCCTTCGCAGTTTTCGTCGACTCTTCGAAAAATTCCACTCTTTTCATATCAGTCTCCAGTCCGTTAAGTGCCTTGAATGTTTGGCAGTAGGTTCGGCAGGTCTTGCGTCGAGAATCCAACGTAATTATTGCTCGGGCTAAAGGGTTAACAACTCGATTGAACTCAGTATCGACATTTACTTTGTCAACCTTTTATGCCATGGTCTCAAGGACTTGTTCAATAATTGGTGCTTTTTCTGATGAATTTATGCATTTCCTGATAAACCTTCTCTTACTTCGATCGCGGAAATGCTTCTTATTCTACTTGACCACTGGAAGATGTTGAGTCGACGAGAGATCTTCTCTTGATTTGCTCCTGTCCTTTCTCCCTTCTTTAGAAACTGAATTTGAGTCTTGACTCTTGACTGACAGTTTCCTTTATCCTTTTGGTCTTCCAGCCTTACGTATTTGACTTGCTTGACTTGGCAGGCCTTTACCACTTTTTTGGTTTGTCTTCTTTGCTTACACTTCGGCATCCTCATCTTAGTCCTCTTTTGCTTCCGATACCTTGAGCATTTGAGGATGAAAGCTTGTTTGCGGCATCATCTGCATAGACTGCATTGGTTGCATGTATGGAGTGTAGCCGTAAGGTATCATCATTGGCATACCCCCTGGGATGTCACTTTGAACAGGAAGGTACATCTGAGAATTTCTCAACGGGTTCATCATGGAGTTGTACATCATTGCTTGGTAATTTTGAGGTTGGAAAGACTGATCCATCTGCCCAACCATCATAGCACGTGACCCTTGGAGAGGATTGGCGGTAATATTAGGGGCAGGGTTAGCAGGCGGAGGTGTGGGAGGAGAAGTTAAATAGTGTGACTGCGATTGGGATTGAGGTTGCTGAGACTGCACATCCGGTTTCGGATATCCGTGCGATGAATTGGACGTATTATCCATGGGGCCTTTTGGCACGAGCGATCCAAAGTCATCTTCTCGTTGACTGTAAGGGCTGATAGGTAGTCTCCTTTCCTTCTCATTGATGGTCGCAGGAATGGATTGAGTTCCTCGAAGATCCTTGAGGTAGTCCTTCACGTCCTTCTTGTTATTCTTCAGAAAGCTAAACATCGATTTATTGCTTCTGGCTAGCTAGGCTTGCTTTCAGAGTTGCTGTAATCCAGTCGAAATGCGAAAGTGAGTAAATAATCATAAGTTTTTTGCGACTGCCTCTTGAAACTTGGCAAGCAGCGCAGCCTTCGAATCTTTCTGTTCTAGTTGAACCAAATCAATAGCCTCGACAAGCTGCCGTTGTTATCCATTGAACTTCCGACCAAGCATAAAGAGTTATGAGGACTCCGACCGAGAAGCTTTTGGCTTGATTCTCGTGGCTTATGAGAAGAACAGGCCTAATGTTGTGAACAATGCTTTTTCGAGGCCTCCTTGAAGTGTTTTCATTAACATGCTGCCTCCATCCTCCAAACTCGAAGCACAGAGCTTGATGCACAGCTTGTTGAGTGCCACGATCTCTTCATGAGTCTCGAAACTTGTCCCAGTAAAGTTTGGCGCCATATCACTCACTATTACGTCGAACCTCCCGTGCTTGCTCAACACCGAGTCCATAAAGTGTCTGTCTGTTACATCGCCTTTGTATATCACCACTGAAGGAATTGGATCCATCTGCGCTAGCTTCTCTGAAGTACTTTTAACAGGTCGATAGCCACTATCTTACAGTTGGAGTGTTCGTGAACAAGACATTGTGACCAACCTCCTGGTGCTGCACCGAGGTCCAAGACCCTCTCCTCTCCCTTGAACAACTTGTACTTCTCATCGATTTCCAAGAGTTTGTATGCGGCACGGCTGCGATAATTATCTTTCCGGGATTGTCCTACCATCACTGGGAACATTACTAACGAATTGGTCTCGATTGTGTTCCATGAGCCACTACTTCTTGGACTTGTTGCTGAATCTCCTAACGATTTTCACTGTTGACGAACCTAGCTGTGACGACATCATCATTATATACCCGATGCTCAAATACATCGTCCTTAAAGAAAAAGCCATCGTGAGAAGAGTGGTCAAATGGTGCTCAACGGGTCTTCCCCCACGGGAAAAGATGTCGTATGATGTGGCTATCGTTGGTGGAGGCATCGCAGGACTTTCTACTGCTATCCGCCTAAAGCAATAAGAGCAACGCTATCGCCGCCCTATTTCCGTGTGTTTGTTGGAGAAAGGAGCAGAGATTGGATACCATGTGCTTAGTGGGAACTGTTTCGAACCGAGGGCGTTGGATGAGCTGTTCCCTGGCTGGCGAAACTTCACCAGCAACCGTCTTCCCATCGACACTAAAGTCACCTCGGATTAATTTTACGTACTTCTCAACGATCAGAGTTCTGTAAGGATACCCCATAAATTCCACCCAAAGACCATCGACAACCACAACAACTATTTGATATCGCTGGGCAAGCTCTGTGGATGGTTGGCAGAACGTGCGACCGAAATGGGTGTGGATATATTCACTGGCACTCCAGCAGCTGAACCACTGTTTGATGGCAAAGGAGCACTGAGGGGAGTTGCCACCGGCGACTTTGGGATAGGCAAGAAAGGAAACATTAAGGACAATTTTCAGCGTGGAATTGAAATCGAGGCGAAGCAGACAGTCATTGCCGAAGGCTGTCGAGGCTCAGTGGCTGAGCAGCTCATCAAGAAGTTCAATTTACGAAAGGAATCCGATCCACAGATTTATGGAATAGGGCTGAAGGAGGTCTGGGAAGTGGATAACAAGAATTTCTCACCCGGTAAAGTACAACATACTGTTGGATGGCCCCTCCCCACAGACGTATACAGTGGCTCATTTATCTATCACATGAAGCCGAACCAAGTTCATATCGGAATGGTGGTAGGGCTTGACTACAAGAATCCCTATATCAACCCTTACGAAGAGTTCCAAAGACTGAAGAATCACCCTCGCATCCGTAAGGAAATCGAAGGTGGGAAGTGTGTTTCGTATGGAGCGAGAGCACTGAACGAGGGTGGTTTCTTCTCAATTCCCAAATTAGTGTTCCCTGGGGGACTGATAGTTGGATGCAGTGCAGGCTTCCTCAACGTCATGAAGATCAAGGGTGCACATAACGCAATGAAATCCGGAATAGAGGCTGGCAAGGCCATTTATAATACTCTGTCTATGCAGACCTATAGTGGTCCTCTCACCGTCAACGAATACGAGACAAACATGAAAAAATCGTGGGTATGGGATGAGCTGAGAATAACCCGAAACTTCAAGAATAGCTTTAAAAATTTGTTCACCGGCATGGCCTATTCGGGGGTCTTCAAAGTCCTTGGTGGATGCGAGCCCTTTGATCTTCGTAAGAAGGAAGCGGATAGCACTAAGATTGAGCCTGCTTCTAAATTCAAGGTACCTCGTACAACCAATGCAGCCAATCGACTATCCGAAGCACGACAGAAAATACACATTCGACTTGCTAGACAACCTTTCGAGGTCTAACACTAACCACTAACACGACCAACCAAGCCATCTCGTAGTGAAGGCAGACAAAGCAGATTCAGTTCAGAAGAGCCTCGAAAAGTTCGCAGGTCCTGAACAAAGGTACAACTTTGCTTACGGAGGTTCTGCCCAGCAAAGGTCTACGAATTCGTGGATGACCCTACTGGTGGAAAGCGACTCCAGATAAACAGCCAGAACTGCCTGCACTGCAAGACTTGCTCAATCAAGATGGTGGACGAATACATCGACTGGCGGACGCCATAGGGAAAAGGAGGCCCGCAATAGTACCAACTTGTAACATAGACAGTATCGGAATGTGAGTGTTGTGCGTCACAGTTCTTAGATCTACTTAAGGAGTTGCTCGGACAGCTTTTTCAGAGTCTTTGCCTGTTGAAGCATTCGCTCATTTTGGTCGTACAGCTTTCGCAGGTCGTCGTCAAAGTCTTCGTCTTCTACGCTGAGCTTGCGCAGTGCAGAGCCTCCTGAAAGTTCCATCGGGTCCTAGCTTATCTGGTCGCTCAGCTGGCTTGAATTGTCATGCTATAAGTGTACATCAATGGTAGGCTTCGACTGCTCGGTGGTTTGTTCGGTTGTAGGTTTAGGGTTTGGGGAGCCGTTTAAGCTATTCTGCCTACTCGGAGACTGCGATTTTACCATTGATTGGGTTCGACCAGTGTTGTCCTCCTCTGCAAATTCAGCCATCACATTAGCTACATCATCTGCCTGCTTTTGCCCTAAGGTATTCATGCTGACTACACTTGAGTTCCTCACCATAATGGTTTCGGCCTCTAACCGTTCCTTCTGAGTTAAGATTTTGATGTTCGTCTCGAACTGGTTGAATCTGACATTCAATACTAGTTCGTTCTCTGTTGCTTTCTTGTTGGACTCGCCATAACGCACCACAAAGTCCTTGATAGCGAATATTGAGGCTGACAGCCCTCTTTCAAGTACTTTGGCTGACCTCTCCTTAATGATGTCGGCGAGGATGTACAGCGAAATCTCCGAGGTCAGCACATTCAGCGACACATGCTCAACAAACTTCGGAAAGATGGATTCAGTGAATGGCTTGAGCGCTGCGATTTACTTGCTCGCACAGCCAAAATACTTGAAGTTGGCCATCACGTTGTCTAGCTCAGGTGGCTGTTAATTTACCAACCCGTGGATGGCATATACGCTCTCCAAGGACTTGGCTTCATTTAAGTGGCACAGGAAAAACATGCAGACATACTCGCTGCAGCGGAGCTGGCATTTTTCGTACAAGTGCTTCAACTGTGGATAGTAGTCGATATTCTCTGTGCACAACCCAAAGAAGTTTCGAAGAGAGAAGTTCAGACTCTCCCAGAAGTCAGTCTTGTTTCTCAGTGCTGGCTTCTTTATCTTGGGCAGGTCACTATTTTTTCCTACTGCCAATTTATGAAGCTGATCTGCCCACGATCCACCAATCTTGCAGTTGGTTGCGAAGGTGATGTTGTAAGCGGCTTTGTAGTTGGTCAGGAACTCAGCTTCAGGCATACATTTTGAGCATAGCCTATGCGGCTTCCTCTCACCGCCCCTCTCGAAGATAGCTGCTTTGACGTTGGCGCAGTCTTTGCACACTGACCGAAGGCACCGTTTGCAAATGTGCTCGGGGTTGAACAGCGTGAACTTCTTCAAGCAAATCATACACTTCTCGTTCTTGCCGCGAGTAATTTAGTCGGTCATGGAGAATAACTATAGGCAAGGAATGTCACTTCTACTTTTCGTAGATGGCCACCAAGACGATGAGGCAAGCCACAAAAACACCGAACAGCATTCCCAAAAGTACTCGACAGGAACTTGCTTTGTTATTGACTGTCTGTGGTGTGGGTAGGTTCGAGGGGTCCTCCTCCACCATGCATTCAATTGTGGCAGCTGAATCCATCATATTGTCAGAGACCTGGGGTGTCGTTGAAATTTCCATTCTCAGTTCGTTGCTGGTTGATGATTGTTGGGCTTGCTTCTAACCAACAGCTAGAGCTTATTTGACTGCTTTTCTGAACTCTTCGAGCTGTTCTTAGTTGTCCTTATCAGTCAGCCAAGCATAAAATCCGATGGCTTTGGTGAAGAACATATTCACAGGTCGGTAGGCTATACTCGTGTTCACGAGCAGTGCATGCGTCACGCCTATATCGCACGCAACTGGTACCGTTGTTGACCTTGTAATACCATATGCAATCGCTAATCGCAGGCGTAGGCGTGTGTTCGATCGATGGTCGAGGTTTATCGCCGAGTTGGACTAACAAAGCATCCAGCTCTTAGGAGAACCTTTTTTCGCCTACTATCTGTTGTGCTGCCATGATGATTATTGGTGTTGGCCGGTCGTGTAGCTTGGCTCCGTACCCTAGCATCCATCTCTAAGTCATTGATTTACACCAATTATATACAATTAAATACAGTTCAAATTTAAAAATGGACGTAGAGGAAGAGCAGACCGAGGAAAACGGCAACAACAACACCACAATCATGCGTCTATGGCGACGTAACCATAACATCTTCAAGGGAAAGTTCTCCAGTGGTGCCACTCCGAAGACTCATAAGGACAGTACAGTGAAGCTTAACCACACTGACAAAAAGGGTAAACTTGTCTTTACCAACGACAACAGCACTCCAAGGCGACGGTTGAACATCTGCCATCTGCTCAAGCAGGATCTGGAACCAACAATCAGCAAGAAGATTTCAAAAATTGAGGAAGTAGAGGAATAGCACGTCTCCCCTGATCGTAAGGCTCAATATCACACCCCACCGAAAAAGCAGACCGTTGTGGACCACGACCGGTAGATCCGTGACTCCTACGAGAAGGTAAAGTACGGTATGAAGGAGTACGACGACAAGAACAGTCGATTCGAGCACGACTTCGAGGAACAATGTACTCTTGGCAGCGGCTATTTCGGTATAGTCAAGAAGTGTCGCAACAAGGTCGATGGCAGCATCTACGCTATCAAGATTATGAAACCGTTCCAGAAGAACCTCAACGAGGTGAAGGCGCTAGCAACCTTATCGAACGTCGAATGTGGCAACATAGTGCGCTATCACAACTCTTGGATTGAAGACGGCAGGCTATTCATGGTAATGGAGTACTGTGAAACCAGTCTTAAAAAGGTTATCGAGGAGCATCGTTAGGCAAACCGACCCTTCATCGAAAGGGAGATCAAAGCTGTGGCAATCGAAATACTCAGTGCCCTCGAGTCTCTGCACAAGAACAACATCGTTCATTTGGATATCAAGCCTGAAAACATACTACTTTCGCTTGCGGGTAAGTACAAGCTTGGGGACCTTGGACTTTCTAGGATAGCCCAGTTCAACCCTGGCGAAGAGCTCGCTGAGGGTGATTCCAAGTACCTCGCTAAGTAGCTGCTGAGTGGAATCGAGGAGGAGCTCCCTGATTTAACGAAGGCAGATATCTTCAGCTTGGGAGTGACTCTATTTTAGTTAGTCACCATGCAGTAGCTGCCAAACACCGGTGAGCGATGGCACTGGCTTCGATCAGGTGGATTTCAATCTATCCTTGAGCAACACGCCGGATAATACTCACCCAAACTGCTCCAGGTACATTCTGCCAGTAAGACAGATCATCAGCAACATGACAGATCCACTTTTCTCGACGCGTATGACTGCCAAACAGCTGCTTCATCGACCTTATTTTTGCATTTTCGAGCGATTGACTGCCCATCAGGAGCACTCCCACGAAACAACTTCCTTGGAGGCCAGACGACTGTCCTTCTGATTGCACTTGCTGCGTGTTTCCTATAATAATATCGATAATCACCAAGATGGGATACGAATAGGTGATTCCACCTGTGCCTACCCGCGAGCAGGAGAAGGAAGCGATCCGCAAGCTTGAAGACGATTGGCTGGCGCAACCCTTCTACAAGTACTACATGAATGAGAACCTGCGCAAAAAGAAGATGGAGCATGGTAGGCTACGTAATCGCATGTGGTCGGACTTCCTGCTCAACGTCACCTGGTACGGGATTCTCGTTTCACCACTGGTGCTGCTGGTCAACCGATTCTACCGTTTCTCAGCGACGAGGGTACCCACCTTCTTCCAGTATTGCCATATTACAACCTAGGCCTAACCACTTCATCAAATATCGCACTGGACAGGAAGTTCGTACTTACAAGTCATTCTGGGCTCAGACAATCGTTGGTGTGGGACTAGCCCTTTGGCTGACGGAGCGCAACTCAGACTACACTTACATCATCGACGAGGAGTACCAGGACACCAAGGACTACGCAATGATGTGATAACGCAACCAATCGTGGATGAACACCAACCACCAATCGTAGACAGAGGTTGGCATTCGCCTGACGTCTGGTTGAATGTTTTGCGAGAGAGCTAGCTGATCCGGCCTGATTGGTGTATCTATGGCTGGTCAAAGACCATTGACGTCCAAAGTATTATAAACCTTTTATTCAGGTGTAGGTGTGGGGTAGTCATGAAGCCAAACGAGCTTTGGAAGGAGTTCCTGTAACTCCGTGAGATGGATAACGTAAGAACCGCTCATCTATCCATAGCTTCCACGAATTCTGCAGAGGGAGTAGATGTGCATCACTGTGGCCAACTTCGACAAGCTACTGAATTGGATGTATTAGGTAAGTGGATTCTGTGCGGTTGGGAGCTATTGGCTCTCACCCTTGCTTCCTTATGTTGGATTAACATTTCAGCATTTGGCAGAGATGGACTGCAGCCGGCCAACAAAATATCTTGCGAGGAGCTACTTAGCCATCTATCTCCATTCGACCGCTGCTATTGGAGTGCATTAGCTCCAGCTACTCTCCGGAACAGCAATAATCCTCGCAGTTCGGGTAAATTCTTTCGCTACTTTTAGCTGAACGAAAGCTTTAACTATCCTTTATAACTTGCGATTCAGAGCACAGGAACGCAATATTCCAGAGAAGACTTTGTGAGGGCTCAGCAAAGGATGCTTATTGCACTGAGCTTCAGAACACAGTTCACAACGCCTTACTGCTACCTCACGCACTTGAAAGAGCGTTTACCCAACTTTCAGAAGGAATTTTGGGATGGACTCGAACTTGTTTTAGAGTATGCCAGCATGCTCCCCAAGCTGAGCCATTGCAGTAGCCTCGTGCTCCTGCTAGGCGTATTCCTCTTCATGTCGGGACATACCGACTCCATCTCGGATGAAATCTAGCCGCTAGTTATGGTAGCCGCCGATCCGAAGCAAGTGTTGTCGGTCTCGAAATACATAGCGTTGCAGTTGCAGAGTGACGCCCCAACTGGGGCAGGGAGCTCTGGAGCCAAGGCCTCACATTAGTGATATTTCAATTTGATCTAATAGATGCAGGGTGAATGTGTGGTGGAGACTAACAGCATAGTCTTTGCCAGCAGTTTCGGACGGTGGTTATGCTCGGGGTCCTCTTATGTGGGACAAATTTCAGCCGAAGTGGAATCACACCGACCACATATCCATTCACCTCTTCTATAATAAAGCTGAAGGATTAAAAATGCGTTGGTAGGTGCTACTTTTGTGTTTGGGATTGGCGATTGGGCAAAGTCCACTTCAACTGTAGCTTACGCTGACCAGCCCTGAAGGAATGAACTACAGTGTGTACGCTGAGGGCCAACTGAACAACACCTTCAATGACAGCGCCTACAACAATACATTGTGCTGTACCACCGGCGATTTGTTCATCCTTGAACTCAAGAAGGACACTCGCGTTCAAACCAGTTTCTTGACCAGTAATATGCCTCTGGAACCCACCCAACTTGCTGTCTACGCCTCTCCAAACTAATCACCCAAGCCAACATTAATTCCCCTGTCACAGTACGGCTTTGAGATCCAGTTCAATTGTCCGACTGACCCGACCAATGATGACTACTACAACAAGGTGGTAGTGGTCGTCAACGACATCTACCCGTTCAGCTTTATGCTTGACTGCGATCAAGGTGTACGGCACAAAAAATTTGAAGTCGGCTACATTGTGATTGCCGCAATGAATTCCATCATCATCCTCGGAGTAGCACTGCACAGCCGAATTTGGAGCTACAGATTTCGGGAAAGGGAGTTAGGAGTGGTGGTCAGTTGGAAGTGGATGTTGCCTGCAATCGTTATCTTTGCTGGGTTGGCTGTCCTGGCCCAGCAGCTCGATGCATTCACCTAAACTGCATCTATATTTGGAGCTATCTTAGCGACCTTCTGTCTGATCATCTGCCTCAACGAACTTCTCTTTCTTGTGAACGCTCTGAAGAAGCCTGTTGTTGCCTTTGTTAGGTGGTGCGACATCATTTCTGTCACGTTGGCAATAATCACAGTGGTGTTGATTGAATTGGAGACCTACGACTTCATTACAAACGATTTTTTGGCAGTTTGCATCGTAATCGCCCTCATTAAGCTGTTCAAGTTCTCAAGCCTCAAGGAAGCGGTTATATGTTGTGGCTTTCTCATGGTCATAGAGACACTGGCTGCGATAATATACCACTATGCATCACCTGACCAGTCCTACAATGATGTGTTCGGGAGAGACATCGTCTCTCCCCTGATCTTGCAAATCCCTTCGTTCAGGAGTTCCCTTTACAAGAAATGTTCGTGGCTCGCGACAACTTAGGTTATCTTCCCGGGAGTGGCTATTTCTTACCTTCGGAGGTATATCTGACACAATTTAGATATGAGTTCGCAAGGGAGGGAAAGAGGGTTTACTTAATCGTCGCTAACGCAGCTTTTTGCTTATCGACTATCGTGTGGATCTTCGCCGAGGCAGTCTATGCACATACGCTGCCCTTCGCATTGATTGCGTACCCTGGAATGTTCATTACTGTCATCCTTCTGGGAGTCTACATGAACGATCTCAAGGTCATCTGGAACGCACGTTTCTATGACCCATAGATCAGCGGGGATAAGGATATTAAAGAGGCACTAATAAAGACAGACGCCGAGCAAATTTTAGTGTAGGCTGACTTGGAAGGCCTGAAGTATAGCAGTGGATTCAGCAGCAAAAGTGGTGGCTCCCAAATACGCCTAAAGAAGGACGAGGCTAAGGATAAATCAATCATAGAGTGACCTTGCAAATTGTTTAGATATACATCAGAGGGTAATCACTTCGTGTCCGATGCGAATCTTCTTACCTTTCATGGCGTGCTTAACGTTTGTTACGAAGAATTGCATATTGTGTTCTCGCTCAAACTCGGCTTTCCGGAGCTGCTCATCCCACTGCAGGACCTGGTGCCGAGTCACCTCAGGGTTCATCACTTCTGGCAGAATGTCGTTTTATATGGGCTTTGGGTAAGGGAACCAAAAGATCAACAGGCCGTCCCCGAAGAGATTTATGACGTTCTTGACTTCACCTCGGTCGAAGAGGTTGATCTAGAGTTAAGAGAGGCGATTACGAATTTGAGTTGGCTTTTGCGCCATTCAAGGAAGGGGATGGGGTAGCAAGCTTTGGATTTCATAGACTCAAGCGTCGTGATGTTCGTGAGTAACATGAATACGTGTCCGAAGAACAGTGCAGTGAGCATGATGCCCATGAAGCCTACACTAACTGCCATAATCCACCACCAAAGGTAGAACCAACCGTTGCCCTGAGAGAAGAAACCAGCTGGATGCCACAAACAGAACAGAAAATACTGGATGCAGTTGAACCAGAACTGCACTGCTCCCATGAAGGCATAGCTCACGAACAGCACAAAGAGCCTGTAGTTGTTGACTCCGATACAGTTTTGCGTCCATACACAATGGTGGTCCATCTTGTAGATACAACTGCGGCAGCTGGAGCAGTGCGATACCCGAGGAAACTTAAAGTTGTTGCACTTGGGGCACTGTTTAGCAGCTAGGTCATAGATTGCGTCTAAATGCTCTCTCGGTTGGAAGTTTTTCTTTCCCAACAGCTTGGTTGGTCGGCTAGTGTTGGAGGCGTGAGTCATCGAGTAAGTGGCAAAGGTCATGACCTGGATGAAAATGTTGGCCACTTCAGCGAACTTACGTGTGAAACCATCATATATGGTGTTGAAGGCGAAGATGTGTAGTAGCATACTTCCGACGATGAGCATGTATACCGCAACGATGATGCAGTAGTTGCGTTGAGGCCCTCGACGGTTACCGTGCGAGTGACCCTCGTGACCATGTGCCTAATGCCCTCCATGCTAATGGTTATGGCCTCCCCTGTGGTGCTCGCAGTTCTCATCGTGTTAATCGTCCTCATCCTGCATGTGGGATTGCATATGAACTGCTCCTGGGTGGCCATCGTGCAGACCTGGTAATGCTCCCGAATGCATGGGAAAGGACTGATGCAGAAATCCGGGTGGGGGCATCCCCATACCGAATTACATCGGCATACTTCCGTGCACATCAGCGTGATGCACCATATCAGACATCGAGTACTCCAGCGGAATGATGCGATCCTCTTCCATTGAAATATAATACAATGTCAGTTCAGCAAACTGCGAGAAAATGGTTTCAAATTGCTTTCATCCAGGGATGCTCTCGAAGCTATTCGATGGTCTGAAACCTTTCGAAGGGCTTGGGGGTCAGGCACTAAGTCTAATAGGTTGCTACCTTCAGCACAAACGACTTTAAGGAATCGGACATCACTTTGCGCATGTAGCGAGGGAACCCCACTTTGCTTTCCATTTTCAGCGAAACGATCACCTAAGGGTCTTTGTGCATAAACGGTGCGATGGAGAACACTAACTCAAAGAGCAACACCCCCAGAGAATAGACATCGTTGAGGAAGCTATTACCAAGTGAGGACTGTTACTGTTCGAGGAGTACTTCAGGTGCTGTGCAGACAAGTGCATGAATGGGATCGGGGTGGCAGCCGTACCGAAACTCCTTCCAGACCACAACCTCATTGCCGAATAGGAGGTTGCTTTTGCAGAGTAGAGGATACCGGATTCCTGCCTTGCGAAACTTATCAGTGGAATCTAAGAGCCTTAAGGCCACCATTCCGAGACTGAATAACCCAATGCTTACTACTCCTCATCGATGTGGTGCTGGTGACGAATGTATTCGTACACGAGAAACATTTTGTGTTGTGATTCGATTGCGTACAGAAGCCTCACGATTCCATGGATGTTGCTCTGCGTGGCATAATCAGTACGTGCTTCTAAACTGCCTTCAAATCAACGAAGTCCTTCTCGTAGACGAAGCAGATGCCAGGCTCCAGTTCTATCTTGCAGATGTACGATTTGACATACTCTGCTTCCGAAAGCTTTTCTTTGAAGTAGATTTTGCTCAGTAGGATGTTCTCTAAGTGAGCGCTGCAGTTACTGTCGTCGTGTTTGAACACAGTATGCTCCGATTGGGGTTCGATCACACCCGACTACTAGTACATCAGGTACTTCGGGTCAACATCCCGCAGTAATGCCATCGGTTCGTTTCTGCCCCCTTTGGATTTGTTATCTTTGCGTTGTTCGTAGTCCTCCAAAGTCGCTTTCTTGACCTTGTAGCAGATCAACGGCCGCTTGAGAAACATAGTGAAGAGGTAGGTGAGTGCCAACACAATCGCTTCGCATCTGACTAACAGAGAATAGCTGGGGTACCTCTCATCGCTGGTCGTGGCCAGACGCAGGTCATCCTGCTCGGCAATGGTTTTTATGACGAGCTATGGATGTCCATCGCTGAGCACAATGGACTCCACCCATGCAATTTCGATAGCGTGTAGCGTGGCTAGGTGCATTTTGGTATTACTTTCGTTCTGGAGCAGGTACAGTCTTCGCTTGGTGGCTATCAAGCTTCTGCTTCTCTCAGTACCCGTGAGATATTCGTAGACGACTGTGGATAGAATCAGAGCTGAATGGTTGCCCAATGTACTTTCCTGCACGAACTGATGCATTTCCTCATTGTTGAAGAAGTCTAACTCGTCGTAGGGTAGTGACACTGTCATTGAACTTATTAAAATAAAATAAGGTTTTGTGGATAATGAACTGCGATTCGTCATCGATCCCAAGCAACAGTCTTCTATCCAAAAAGCTCTTGACAGCAGGCAGGCTCGACTTGACCACACCAGCCGATAACAGCTACCGAAAAAACCTTGCCAAAGTGATCTACCACTATCTCGACCAACCACTTTTTGATGGGTCTTCTGAAGACGCCCTTCGTGATATTGTGTTGGCAGCCACTGTATTTTTGTGAGGACTACAGCTCCAACCTCGGTTCATCCCAACGAAGACTCCCTATCATATGATCTGTATCACTAAGTCGATCCGGTTCGTGGGATTTTGGACCGATTTGTGGTTATGCTAATTTTACATGTGCTGGCTTGAGAGTTTCTTCTAGCTGTGAATTGGTAGCTTCCTCCCCCATTTGTTTTGGATCTATCCGCCAAATAGAGTTGAAATTTTGCCGAAACGACTTCGGATCGGATAAGCACAGAATTAATTGAAACGTAGAACCGAACCCCCACAGAAAGCTCGGAGAGCTAATTTTGGGTTGCTTTGGAAGCTACTTGCTGTAACTGAACTTCGGAGTGAAACGCTCTTTTAAATGTTCTGAATGTTCGGTTCTTTTAAACCCCAAGATTATATCAGATATACAGAAGACCGATTGTTTGGTATTGCAGACCCTTTCCTACAGTTAAATTTGAATTAACGTGCCATGGACAGTCGCAGTGCTATTCGTGACTACCTCAACCCTTCCGACCGGACCTCCGGCTCCAGTAGTGGCTACACAAGCCCCCTTCGCAAGCCGAACGAGCTCGATGATGCAGAACTTGATCTCAAAGAAAATCATTGGATCGGCAACATG
>ERZ724508.1161-NODE-1161-length-16441-cov-8.002380_pt1 | contig 16441 bp, 7 predicted proteins | sample MGYA00376041_ERZ724508 | MGnify/ENA primary metagenome ERZ724508 (study PRJEB28724, sample SAMN07190887) | wastewater metagenome | isolation source: effluent of sewage treatment plant in Hong Hong | place: USA: Christiansburg, Virginia | collected 2016-03-01 ...
TAATTAGAATATAATTAGAATAAAATATATATTATAATGCCATTTGCAAATACACAATTAGAATCTAGTATAAAGAGTGAACAATGAATGGAGAGAATGCACTTCTTATTGAGAGCCTAATATGCTCTTAATATTCTTCAAAGCATTCAATTTCTATTATATAAGGCACTGCCTGGCTATCATCAGAGACTCTTATAATCTAGGCTGTTCCATAGACAACTTGTACATTCTCTATTTATGGATACACACATACACTTGTGTTCAGAAAAGAGCCAAGTATTATTTTAACCTTCTTCATAAAATCATTCAAGCTTTAATTTTTAAGCTGGCCAATAGTTAAGAACTCATCTAACTTAAAGTACTTATCTTATTGAGTAAATCTGTTATAGATTTGCTAGTAAGTTTGGTTGTCAATTTCATAAGGAATTGCAAATTTGTTAATAAATAAAGGCAGACTAATGGAGACTGTTTTTGGCTAGGAATTTTGATTAAAAAATATCTAAAGTTCTGGCAACGTAGTCATAATATCAGTGTTCTAATAATTTAACATAAGGTCAATTGAGTTGTCTTTTTACACAGGATTTGAAAGCTGAAACTTTAAGCCTCCGTCAATGACAACTTTTGCTTATAAATTCTGTATTTGGCCAGCTTTTGAAGTAATTCTCAAGGCTGCTCTTCCTCTTCCAAATTTGTTCTCAGATTTAAACTCAACAATAATATTTTTATCTTCAAACAACATACCACTGTTTTTTGTTAGCAGCTGTTTGAGTTCTCTTAGACCTTGCTTTGGTAGCTCAATGTTATCGGGAGTGAGCAAGATATGTTAGCCAGTGAGAGCCATTCTCTAGCCACAAAGCTCAACAAGCTATTTATAATTATAGAACTTAATCTCAACATTTTCTGAGTCAATAAACAGGTCTTCATACTTAAGATTACCTTTGTCTCTTTCAAGTCAATAATTCTCATATTTACTTTTCAAAATTTCTTGCTTTTTGAGAATGAGCTCTTGGACTTGTTGCACACCTAAATTTTCCTTTGTGTTTTTCTAGCTTAAAAGTCAAATCATTTTTGATAGCAATTTATTATTCTCTTATAAGGTAATATCAAAGGTGTCAATTTCCTAGAAAACGCTCTCAAAAAGCTCTTTATTTTTTGAGCTCAAAACTATCAAATATTCAAAGGCTCTTTTCTGGGTCTCTAGGTCTTGATTTTCTTAAAGTATTCAAAACTCAGATAAAATTGAGTTTAGTATTTCTTCATCCTGATTCTGAAGATTTTCTTTCATGAGAAGATGGCCTGCAATTTTGAAATATGCATCCAGGATCATGAGCTTGCAATCATTACTTACACTTGGATAATATTTGTTTAAAATATTGAAGATTCTTTTAGGAGAAATTTGGTTGTTTTATAAGCCAAAATCAGGGACAATAAAGCTTGCCATTTTTATGAGATTTTCAGAACAAATGTAGCTGCCAATTACATGCATGATTGCTCCCACAGCATACTCCTAAAGCTACTTATTTATATTGTCATTAAAGCCTGTAATGATTTGGCAGCATCTCCACCAAATATCTTCTGAAACAAATTCCTCAGGCTTGGCTAATAAGGCTATTATAACATCCAAATACCATTCTAAATTTGGTGCAAAACTTTCAGCCAAAATGGCAATTTTTAGCACTAATTCTTCTTTGAGATTTTGGTCTGATTTTTCTGATTTTCTCAACAAATTGTCGATGATTTCTCCAATGTTTTATTAGTTACACATAAGATAAAGAAGATCCATGGCTCATCTACATATAGACTAGTCATTATTATCCAGAGAGCTAAATATCACATTCATTTATCCTTTAAGAGCATCCTAACTGCCTGGTAGCAATAGAGCATTTTAGCATGCATCAAAAGCCAAGTATTTTATGTTGGGGTTTTCAAACTCCATAAAAATAATTAATAAGCTCAAAATCTATTCTTAAATTTGTAACGACACACTTTTCTTATACTTTATTATAAGCTTGATAATTTCAAAGAAAATAGCTGCATGAGTATTGTTCTAGCTCTTCTGATTGCCACTATGATCTTGATGTAGAATCATATTGGATATAACTTGTACATCGGACTTCACATTTGGAAGATTGCTTTATGGAAAAATTAATAGTAGTTTGAAGCAAGTTAATTGTAGCCATGGATGCGAGATTTAATAATATTTATATTACTGTTCACAATCTTGTTCAATTGCAAGTTTTTTCAGCATGGTGAGAGTTGGCTCTAAAAAAGACTCATGATTCTTGCTGGGATCCTCTTAAAATATTGAAGCCAAGAGCTGATTTATAGCCATACAAAATGATAGTTCATTTTTGAATTTCTCTAAAAGAATTTGCAAAGGCTTGAGCCATTTTTTTGTCTCAAATTATAAGCTGCCTTTGTAGACATTGAAAATCTTATTCAAAGCCAAAATTGCTTTCTTCCTTATGTTCAATGTTATTTGGCTCTCTCCCAAAGCAATCTTGAGTATTTCAAAATGCAAGGTTTAGCACAGTGTTTAATTTGTTTCTTGAGCTATAAGATTAATGGCCAAAGTCTAAACTCCTTCGTTTTTGGAATAAAGGTCATTTTAAAGAACTGGGATCATTTCTTGAAAGATTAAGTTTGCAGAGTCTTATATTATCACATGGACATTGCAATAACCAGTGTATTTCTCTGAGTATACTTCAGATTTCATAAGCTATAGTATCTCTCTATATCCAAATTGGACACTGTAGCCAAGGCTGTTAATATAATTCATGATCCAAATATACTTCTTTATCATGGCTCCGTTTTAGGGCTTCATAAATCATGCCCTGATTTTGTTAAGCTTTTTTTCAACTAATTATTTTTCCTAATCAATGTCTTAGCAGCTTCATATCTCCTTAATAAATTTGCTGACTTACTTTATTCTTATGTTGTTCATTATATATAGTTATAATTATGTTATAAATTAATTAGAGTTGTTTTTGATAGCTTAAAAATGCTCCAGAAGTTAGCTCATTTTTTTGTTCTATTAAATAAAGCCTTGATTATAAATTTATTGTATGTAAAAATTGTTTTGAGACTTACTAATGACACCAAGCTATGGATTTTAATTGGTCTTTGACTTCAAAACAAAAGAATCTGTTTTTAAAATAATTTTTTGATTATTTTAATTCGCAGAAAATTAAGATTATTTTTAGTTTTATTTCATCTCTATATTTACACTAAAAATTTTCTTTTATTATTTTTCTGTTTTTTTATTAATTTTTTCGTCTTTATTTTTAAGCTAGGAAAATTGTTAATCAAATTCATCAGTGCTAGAGTTTTCATAAAGCTGTTAGAAAATTTGATTTTTATTCTACAGCTAAATATTGTTAGTATTAAGATGTGACTTATTAGTTACTTATTCAGCAATTGATTTCTTCTTAATTAAAGTGCTTACTTATTTAAGACTGGGTTGTTTAAGAAGTTAAGAAACCTAAGCTAAAATTATCTTTGAATCTTTTATCTTGTTTGAACTCAAAAAATTTAGCAATAATTCTATTGAGTTTAAAAAATAGAAAATCTCTTCAAAAAATATTTTTATTTTAAAAGAATCCTTATCAGGGAATATTCTTTAAAAGTTTTAAATAAAAAATCCTTCATTTTGGGTCCTTTATTAACCGTCTTAAATTTCCAACCATTTTTACTACATGCTATTTTTTAATGACTTTTGATCTTCAAAAAACTCAAATAATACTCCATAAACAGTTGATATTTTTCTCATCTAGTCAATTCAAATAAAGACATAATAAAAAATATCAAATAATTATTGTTTAAACAAATCAAAAGAAATCGAGTCATTTAAAATATTCTATTTTATTTTTTTCTAAGTCTTATTTTCAATAGTTTTGTTGTTGATGAAATTTTCTTATTTTCTAAATGAATTTATGGTTGTTAATTTTTACTCTTATAATTATATTAGTTCTTGCTACAACAAATCCTTTTATTGTTGATTATATATAAGTTCTTTATTTTTGAGTTCATCAATCAAGCAAGCTTTTTGATATATAGTTTTCAAATATGCAAGCTACTCTTAAATATATTAATCCTCAACTCCATATGGCTTTTATTCCTCTATTAAAACATTCTCAATTTAGCTCTGTCATAATTAGTTATTTATTTAGTTAACAATTTTATCTTATTAAATTTTTCAAAATATTTCCTAGAGAATTTTAGTATTAATTTCTAGATAATTATTTTGTTTTTATTCAATTTAATGTTCTTTATTTTATAGCTAAATTCTCTATCATTATTATTCAAGCTCTTCTTTAAGTAAATTCTTTTATATAATTTCGACCTCTTTGTTTTTAAAATCAACATACTACTTAACAATAACATCTTGTTGTTTTTTAAAGTTTTTGTTTCAAACAATTTTTTATTCTTTTCAAATATTTTCTTTTTAACTCTTAATAAATCTTAGTGTTTAAAACTCAGCATAAATATTGCTCAGCTACAATTAGTACTTAGTTAGTCTTTCTTAAAACGATTACTTCAATCCTGAAGTCTTCGTATCAAACTAAAAAATAAGTTAAATTCTGTTCTAATATATTAAGTTGTCTCAGCTTACTTAAATCCACATGTTATTAAGAACATCGTTTTCATTTTCTTAAATTTAAAGATTTAAAATTTAAATTTGAAATTCTTTTTGTATATTTTCTTTCTTATTTTTGAGCTCTTAAACTTTATGTGTCTGAGGCTTGCATTTAATTTAGATTTCTTCTGATTTTTTGATGACTTTTGAGATCTAGTTCTACAGATCCTCATTAAGACTCTTATATTAATGTATTAGTCTTAGATAGCCACTTTGCACTCCAAGATCAAACTCTTTTTATTTCCCAAAAGCAACCTTGAGTCTTTATAATCAGGGGCTAAGAATTCTTTATTTTTCTTAAGTTTTTATTTTGAATTTCTCTTATAGATTTTCTTGTTTTTTTTATTTGAGAATTTTGTCCTCATTAAAATTCTCTTCATTATTGTAGCTGTTTTATTGACCCATTAAAAAACTCATTATAAATTAGCAGTATAAATTTTATTCTTTTTTTTGGTTTAAAAATCCATCTTTAAATCTAAGCATGTGAATATTTCCTTATGAGTCACAAAGCTCTGCTTAACCGTTGAAATAATCATATTGAAACTCGCCCTAATAACTATATGTTTTGTTATTGTCTTTATCATCAATCCATTAGTAATATCCTGAGCCATGTTTTTTGCCATTTTGCCAACTTCCTTCATAAAAATCACCGTTTTAAAATACATATTTTCCTTAGCCATCTTTTGCGCCTCTTTGGAAGTCACCCTCATAGAATTCTTTTTGATTAAATTAAAAGATACCTTTGCCATGTATTTGGTCAAGACTCCATTCTCCGCTGTAGGAGTCTCCTGTACTAAAATCATAGGTTCCATTTCCATGTCTAAGATCATCCTTCCACAAACCCTCATATTAATCCTTGTTTGAAAATCAATAAACTCCAAGGCCATGTTTTTTATCATCTTTCCAAAAACCTTCATAAATAAATTTTTTGTCTTATTGTCCTCCAGAATAAACCCCAAAACCATTTCTCATATTTCAGCTAAAGTGTCCAGAGTATTTGTCTCCATTGAAAAAGCCCAGAGTTCCTTTGCCCTCCGCCATATTATTTTTCCATTATCCAGAATACTAGGTCTTGTTATGGAAGACTAAAAGACCATAGCCTTCCTTAGAGCCTCTTACCCAGTTACCATCATAGTATCCTTCATCATTGTAGAACTCTTTGCCGCAGCCATGCTTCTCATTTTCACACCATTCTCCATCATAGAGAGATTTTTAAATAAGATCATAAAATGTGCCTCAGCCACTTCTTCAGCCAAATTAAAACGAGCCAATAAATTTTCCCTATTTGTAATACTAGTAACAACCTTGACCATGTTTTAGATTGTCTCTAAACTCTCCATAATAAAAGTCTTTATTTTGATGCAAAAGTAAACCCATGCCTTCATATTAGTTTTTCTTCCACATTCCAGCATATTTACTTCCTGATTAATATATGTAAACTCCAAGGCCATGTTTTTCTCCTTCTTAAGATATTTCTCCAATATACTGTTCTCCATTTGGAAATTCTACTTAATCAATTTTTGAAAGTTTCTAGCCATGTTTATCAAAGAAGTTTTTAGTGTAAAATTATTCAATAAGTTCTTAAGGGTCAATTATGCTTAAAATTTCTTGTTTATCATTCTCCTTAATAAACACCTGTAAGTTAATAGAAGTTTACATTATTAAAATGTTTATTATAATGTCATTAAGAATATTATGAAATATTTAAAGCTTTGTCATGTTGGTTTGTTTTATATAGAGCTTTATTAGTTTTGAGATAAAGGAAGCTTTTTATTATAGATAACTTAAATAAGAAATCTTGAGAACTTTATCAGCTTAAAATATTGATGTTGATTTATATGATAGAATCTGGAACTCCTTAGCTGAGATTGGTGTATATTATTTATTTCTACATGAGAAAAAAACTTCAAAATTTCACAAAGCCATTTTGTATATAGAATTAGCTTCAAAAAATGGAAATGAACAAGCTTTGTTTTTAAAGCATTTTATTAACAAAAATAAACTTAGTCCTTTTTCTAGCGCTTATAATCATATTTAAGAGAGAATAAAGAGTAAAAAAATACTAAGAATAAATAATGAAATTTAAAAAGATAAAAAATAAGTTGAGTATAATAAAGTATTTTTAGAGCTTATTTAAGATCATAATAATGAAAAAGTATAAAAGACTATTGACTAATATTAATTAAGTTATAAAGAATAAGAGTACTAAGAAATTGTTCTCAAACAATAGTAGCTTCTTAAAAATGACTACTTATTTGAATACTCCCAAGACTTGCTTATATGAGTGTCTATATAAGATCCAAGTAGCACTAAGGTTCGAAGATATAAAACCTACTGTTAAAAATAATTCAGACTGCTTTATGATAGCCTAGATATTTTTTTATAACATAATAAAGGTTATTTGTTTTTTAAGACCTATGATATTTACTATATAGACAACTTAATACCTTTTTAAATACCAAGTAGCCTTGCTGTAGAAATGACCTAAAATGAGCCAACAATGGAGCAGATGCAGAATGGAATCAAAGAGCAGGAATTTCAAAGGTTATTTAATAAGAATTTTTTTCAATAAATTTTGACAAGAAAATAACAGTAAAAGAAGAGCGTTTGAATGACTCTTTATTTGTTAGCTTACAGAATGTAAAATAAGACTTGCATTTATGATGACTTTTATAAAAGAGTTTATCAACTATTCATTAGCATATTAGTACTTGTAAAAGGCTCTTAATGAGCAGCATAAAGATTGCTATGCTCTTCTTGGATATTATTTACTCACAGGCTTGGCAGGCAATAGAAATATCCAAGGAGCTTTACTGTCATTTAAAAGTAGATTAAAAAGTATCAGCACGACTTGAGGATCCAAATGGTATGTTTATATGGGGTAATATATTGATATTAGGCCTTCATGGAGTAGAGTAAGATGTCAAAGAAGGAAATTTGTTGATCAAGAAAAGTGCTTAAAAAGGTCACTTTTTTGCTCTTAAAAATTATTGTAAAATAAAAAGCTCTTTTTCTATTTACTGGAGTCAATTATGAGAGCTGCAGCAATGCTATAGAGGTTTTGAACTAGTTGTCAAGCCACATGGTATATAATGATTGGAAATAAAAACTCAATAAGCAGTTTAATAAGGGCAATGTATTTTAGGCTGCATTAATGGCACTTTTAATTTCCTAATCTAATTACAACATTTATTAATAAAATTTTGTATTTCTTTTTAAGCTTTAAACTCAGTAAAATAATGCTTATTAAGTGACATAAAATCTCAAGAATTTGATTTAAAATGATAAGATTTTTTTAACAATAAACACTATATAATAATATTTAGTTTAAAATCTTGAAGACTTTCTAGTCTTTACAGATGGCTATACAAAATATTAAGCTAAGTTTATAGTAAAGGGTCTTGATAAGAAAAATAAATAAAATAGTATGAGTATTTTAAATCCAGCTTATAATTTTATGTGATATAAAATTTTCTCTAAAATGAAATACAATAAAAATTTTGTAATAAGAACTTTAGACTTGATAAAAAAGACCAAAAATTTACTCAAAATAAAAAAATCAAAAACTGACCAAAAAATATTAAAAGAAAAATATTAATAAATTGATTTTTTATTTTAAGAAATTTCAAAAGACATTATTGAATATAAGGAAAGATTTAATCCATAAGTAATGTATGTAGTAATAAGCTCGGAGATACATTTTCAATATTCAAAATTTCATTTTAAATTTAGCTGTAATTATGATAAGGAATATATATATAAAGCTTAGCATGAAATTAACTAAGCATTATCATATACACAATATAGCTGAGATTATTTCTACACATTATATAAGCTTTTTATAGACATTCAAGTCCTATTAAAAAACCTACTAAAGCTCCTTGTAAACAGCTTCAAAGAAATCATAATTTTAGTACTCATAATAATCATCTAAATAATTTAAAATAAAATATATTATTATATAAATGATAAAGCAAAACAAGAACCTCGGTTTCTCAGAAGAAGAGATAGAAGAAATACAGGAAGCCTTTACCATGTTTGACTCCAATGGAGAAGGCACCATTGACCCATAGGTACTAAAGACAGCCATGGTTTCTCTTGGCTTTGATAAAAAAAGCCCAATAGTTTATGACATGATAGCATAGCTTGAAAAAGAAGGCAGAGCCATATCATTTGATTAGTTTCTAGAAGGAATCTCAAAACAACTTGGACATAGAGAAGACAGAGAAGGAATTGATAGAATTTTCGATCTTTTTGACGAGGACAAAAAAGGCTTCATTTCTGTTACAAATATGAAAAAAATTGCCAGAGAACTTGGGGAGAGTCTTAGCCAAGAAGAGCTCACAGAAATGGTTCAAAGAGCCTCTTCAAATGGACAGGAAATTTCAAGAGATGATTTCTATAAGATCATGAGCAAAAAGACTTTTTAATTATAATATAATAATTTATCAGTTATTAAAATCCCAAATACTGAATCTTCAAAATAAGATCCTTGTGTACTCTGAGAGTGGTGTCAAGATTAAGAGTCTTTATCTGATTGAGAGTTTGCTTGAGTGTTTGATGGAATGACAAAAATCTTTCATCAACGGTCTTCACTTTGTTCTATGTATTTGATAAGATCATTTTAGTCAGTGTCAAGGCATAGGAAACAAGCTAAAATGGATCAATTTAACCTTATTATTTGAAGAAGAGAAATACTCTGATAATCATGTTGCTTATTTAGTTCATGTGTTGATTCTCTACCTGGTTTGCCTTTAGAGTGGTGTTGATAAGATCATGAGAGTTAACCGAGACTAGGTTGAATCCAAGAATTTAAAGGACTTTTGTTTCCTTTAACAAAATATCTTCCTTAGAATAAATATTATCGCAGTAGAAAATAAGCTGAGTAAGTTCAGGTGGAAACTTGTCTTCAAATTTGCTAGCAATAAAAAAACAAGTCACTCCAAGAAGTTGAAGTTTAGATCAAATAACTTCTTTATGCTGAAGATATCTGTCCATGAGATTGACTGCCAAAAAAAGAGTTCACTCACTTAGTTTTAATTGAGTTTAGATCTCCAAAAGCCAGTTGATAAGAACAGCTCTCATCTGGGTGTTGATTTGAGTCTGAATTGCCATAGGGTCAAAAGTTACTTAATTCTGTTTCTTTGTGACAAAATAGTGATTAGCAATAGCTGAGATTTGCTCCATAGTAATTAGAGTTTTTTGATCTTATTTTTCAGAAACGAATATTTTTTTAGCATTTTGAATATTTTTTTATAGTTCTTGTTTATGCTAGCATGCCTGGGAGTTTCTGTGATGAAGATTTGGATTCACGTTCTCCATTCCTGTGCTCATTGACGAGAAATTCTTAGCATTTTTCTAAAAATATTCGTTTTTATTTGTTTTTTAAATATTCATTATCTAGGTTATAATTTTAAATAATTTAATATTGATTGAGATTAAATAGAATTTAAATTAAGAAAATTTTGAATGTTTTTGAAGCTCAATTATACTTTATATGGTTTGATCCTAACTGTCATCATATAGATTTTATTATGTGTATTTTGAACTAGGGTTATATCTTGCATGGTTGAGGATTTTATCGGCTTCGTTTTATGTGATTCATTTTAGTATATGATGTCTATCATACGAGTATATTAGGTTAGTTCAAGGGTCTAGAAATCCATAACTAGTATCAAACATTTGTTCAGGTATGTTGGCTAGACCTTGTTCAGTATTGGTCAATATTACTTAGTCATATGGCTTGATACCATCTTAGATTTCCTTATAAAATCTTCAGTCTTGTTTTATAAGATAATTTTACATGAGAAAATCATCTGACATTTGATCCTTAAAGAAGAACTTTTTTTCGATTAGTTTTCCATCTTGCCATTTTCCTTCAAGTCAAGAGCCATCTTTAAATATGATTAGACCTTGGCCGTGAAACTATCCCTAATCAAAGCCACCTTTGTATATTGATCCATCATCTAATAATAGCTCTCCTTATCCTTCGAACTTTTCTTAGTTTCTATCTCCCTTATATTTCTATTAATATTCATTATACATTATTTAATTTTTTGAACTATTTATTGAGCTTTTTAAATTAAGCCTCTTATTATTATATTATTAAAGAGTTAAAAACAAATAATTTTTAATATTGTTTAAATAAAATACTATCTTAATACATAACTAAAATTGACTTTATAATAGTAAACAAAATAATAAAGCTTAATACTTTTAAACATAAAAAATACTAAGAAATTATTTAAATTTTTATTTGCTCTTAAAATTCCTTAAGTTTTTGTATTTCCAAAGCATCAATTCATGGAGCCACTTTTTATATGGCTATTTGCAAGTCTTATGTGTTTAGACTCATGTTGCTATAATCCTGTTTCATAACATTTAGCATTATAGCCTCCTTGCATACCTGAATGACCTCAGCTCCAGAGTACTATTTCTTTTAAAGATTCTATATAAAACTCTCTTGTTCTTTTTCCTCAATAAAAAAGTTCTTAAATTATTTCTCAACAATCTGTCTTATAGCATCTTCATCAGGAAGATCAATAAGGATCAAGTTATCAAATCAACCAGGTCTTATTATAGCAGAGTCAATTCTTTGAGGCATGTTTGTAGCTGCTACAACGATGACTGTATCTTGAAACTATTAGCTTGCGTTTTTGAAGCTTTAATCCTCTGTCATTCCATCTATTTCAGTCAGCAATTAATTCAGTACAGAAACTTGATGATTTTGAGATGAATTTTTTCTCTTGGCGGCAATGGTGTCAATTTCATCAAAGAAAATTATACATGGAGAAATTTATCAAGCATTTTCAAAAATTTCTCTGATTTTTTTCTCAGACTCACCAACATATTTGTCTAGTATTTCTGGGCTTTTAATTGAGATAAAATTCATTTGAGATTCTGTGGCTAGTGCCTTGGCAAACATTGTTTTTGAGCAGCCAGGAGGTCCATATAGTAAAATGCCTTTTGTTGGTTTGAGGCCTCTTTAGATGAAAATTTAAGGATTTTTTATAGGGTTTTATATCAAGTGATAAAGAAGTGATTTTACATGTTAATATCCACCAATATCATTAAAGAAAACTTTCTCAAATGAAAGTAAGTATTTATTAATGGTTTTATTAATGTTTTGAAAAGCTTTATTTATTATCTCTATTGTAATTTGTTTGCTTTTATCTATATATAATAAGGTCTCAATTTCCGACATAATTTGATAGATGTTTCAATAAGAAAAGCCTGATGTTTTTTATACTAAGGTACTTAGGCAGTCAAATTAAGATTCATTCTTACTCAAGCTTAGATTTTATATTTTTTATTACAATGAGTCTTCATTAATTAATTTATCTATAATTTTACTGATAATATTCTCCCTTTGTAAAGTAGTTGGCATATTAATATCAAATTTTTTAAAGAAGATTGAGTCAATAAGATTTTGGCTGAGTCTTTAAGACTTATTATAAGTAGCAATTATCATATAGTTACTATGTTGAATTTCTGAGATTGATTTTTTTATATTTTCCAGTTGTTAGTCTGTATATAAGTCATCAATTAAAAATATAGTATTTTTGTTAGGAATTGCTAGACTTTCTAATATGAAATTTTCCTCTGTGTTTTTGATTAAGTTAATAAAAATCTAGTCTTAAATAACATACTTTTATAACTGTTATTATATTTGTTATAATAAAGTTGTTTTTCCATTACCAGTTTGACTTTATATTAAGATAGTCTATATGGGAATAATGTTTCATTTTTAAACAAAAAAATTCATATTAATAATTTCAATAATTCTATCATGTTCTTAAGTTCATTAATAAAAATCATCAAAGTTAATAATGTTGTTCTGTGTATCTAACTCAAGAGTTTATTTATTTCCTTTTAGTCATATTTCTGTTGCTTAATTAACAGTTATTTTTGTCATTCCATTTTTGGGCTCAAAATGAGTCATAGTAACCTTAGTCTTATTGCTGAAAATCTCTTTATTAAATGTCTTATTAATTTCCAAAGTCATTCCAAAAAATATTTTCTTCAAATAAATATATAACAATTCTGATTAAGTCATCTCCTCAACATTACCCTCTTAGAACTCAATATCAAGTTCTATAAAAGACATTTTAATTTATAAAAAAACAATTAAGTTATAATCAATAATGTAGAGTGACAGCGACAACTCTATAATAGACACAGACAACAGCTAATTGCTCTAAGAATATACAGAGGTTTCTTTGCCTAAAATTCATAGTGATTTATCCAACATTTCCAACTTCTTGAAAAACTTAGAAGAAAAATCAGAGAATAAAAAACAACATGATAAATAAGAAGAGAAAACTCACACAAAAACGACTGTATAAAGATAAGAAGTATTATAAGATTTTATTTGAAACTTTCTGATTCAAAATCAGCTTCATAAAACTTTCAGTATGTTCCAAGAAGAATGGTATTAGAAGCAAAATGACTAGACCTAAATCATAACTAATAATGTTGAGTTTCCTGACTCTTTGACACAATAGCTAAAAACTAATGAGATGCTAAAAACTCTACAAGAGGATTTTGATTGTCTGAAAATGGAAAATGAAATTAGCAAATAAAAATGCTAAAAACATAAAAAATAAGCTTAGTAATATAAGACCTTATTTATTCAATAACAACAAGATAATCACATACTGAAAAAGCAACATGAAAAGCTCAAAACAAAATAAATATAAATTGAATAAAAATTTTAAGAGCTTTCTTTTTGATATGAAAATTAGATGAAAGAAAAAACCTTATTAAAACTAGAGAAAGAAAAACTGATTGCTAAGCTGTAGATTTATTAGCAAAAAAATACAGCTGAATTTGATAAAGAAAATAATCCTTCAGAAAAAACTCTACATAAAGAACCAGTTAAAGAAGCTTAATAAAAAACTAAAGTAGCAAAAGATCTTGAAAATCCTTATGAAAATTTACAAGAAGAAAATCAACTAAAATCCATAAAATTTATAGAAAGTAAAGTTATATAAGCTCATGATAAACCAATAATAAAACTCAAGCTCAATTCTAACAAGTCTTTTATGGTCACAATTTCTGATGAGAAAAAATGGAAGATTTTCAAATTTCCAAGCTGTGAGTTAGCAGCAGAGAGCAAACAATAAGAGGATTGGATATCTGACATAGCAATTAATTCTATATAAAATAATATTGCTTAGTCTTTTGGCAGCGGGGTCATAAAGCTTTTTGATCTTGAAAGAAATAAAAACGTATGGACTATTAAAGATCACTCATAAACAGTCTGGTCAGTAGACTTCAACTATTCTGGAGAATTTTTGTTGGCTGCAGGCTTGGACCATAATATAAGATTGTATGATGTACCATATTAGAAATCAAGATACAGTTTCAAAGGTCATGTTGACTCTGTTAATAAGGTTCTTTTTTCAAGATTCTCTTCAAAGTTTTTCTCAGCTGGCTCTGATAAGACAATTTCTTAATGGGATCTATGAACAACTCTTGCAGACTTTACTTTATTTGGCCACACAAGTCCCATACTGAGTTTTAATTTAAACAAGTAGGAAAATAAGCTTGTTTCTTGTGACTCTTGAGGTACTGTGTTTGAATGGGATTTAAGAATGTGAAAAGTTATTAATGAGATTCAATGTAGCAAAGAATCTTTAAATTCTGTTTCTTACGACTACTATGATGATTTTTGTTATGCTGGAGACTAACAAGGCTTTATGCATGTGATAAATTTAAAAGAGAATAAAGTTGAGTAGAGAATAAAGGCTCATTAAAGCTCCATAAATGATCTTAAATTTGACTTAGAAAATAAGATACTTGTGACCTGTTCTAACGACTGTCTAGTAAAGCTTTGGATATAATAAATTTTTACACAATAGAGATTTTATATTTATATTTATTATTCTTTTTCCTCTTCTTCTTCGGATGAAATTTCCTCTTAGTTTTCCTGATACTTATTAACCCTTCTTGTTATTGATTCCATCTACAGTCCCTCTAGATCTTCTTAATTAATTTCTTGTTCTTGAAGCTATTACTTTAAGGTTTTTAATCTGTACTAAATCTGCACCCATGTAGCTGTCAGAGATGACATAAATAATAAGCTTGAGATTTTAAGTTTCTCTGAATAAAAAAGGAGTCTTAATAAGATTTTCCTATTAGGCATCTTGGACCCAATGTGTGATAAATTATTATACATCCGAGTCTTAAGTGACAAACATAAACACATATATTTTTTCATGTTTTTTCTATGTGAATGTTTTTGAATGAATTTGTTCTTAATTTTTGCTATTATTTTATATAAGGATTTTTATTGTGTAAATTTAACCTTCTTAAATATCTTGGTTTAGAATCTCGTTATCATCATCTAGTATATCAATTGAGCACTATAATTATGGAAATACTTATTTATACTGCTCTATGATTTATCCATAATTTTCTATTTTTATAACTTTTTAAATCTTCTAAATATTTTCTGGATTTTTTAATACAACTTAAATTTGTTTTGTTTTTACTATTTTCTGTATATCCTCAAGATTGCTATAGTCAGCACCAGGTAGTTGAATTAGTTAGTCATGATTGGTTAAGGCTCCTTAATAAAATTGTTAGGAAAATCCAAGAAGTCTTTAAATGAAAGAAAAATGAATTTTCTTCAACTAAGAATGTTCTTAGCCATTGGTGGCCTAATATAGGTTAATAATAATGTCCATTAACGAGTCTATTATATGTATAGAGTGTTAGTGTAAATAAATTAAATCCTCTTTAAGCTCATCGCCAATTTTCTATTCATTAAAAAGAGCTTATAAAATAATGTAAGGCTTTTAATATACTTAAACATCTTTTTGCTTAAATGGAAAATAGTCCTTTTATTTTAGCTTGAGCAAACAATCAAGCTGGCTTCTATTCACCATAATGATATTCATGATCTCTTTTTACTTGCAAATAAATAACAAAAATTGTTCAAAACTTAAATTTTCATTATTTGCAATTTCCATGGCCAAATACTCAATAAGCTTATGGCTGCCAAATTGATCAGTAATATCCCAGCTCTAATAAAACCTATATAATACATATGGGAATATGAAGATCAGAAAAATAAAAAACAGAGACAAAATAAGATACTGATTCTCCTTAGCCAAGACAAATGATGGAAAAGCTATACCAACTTGTTGTTCATAATCATGCTCTTAATCCTGATCCTTTTATTAATAAAGACAATTCTCTCTTGCCTTAGCATTTTTGATACAGGAATAAGCTTTTGATATTAGTATAAAGTTCTTGTGCGCATTTGGATCATTATGGTTCTTATCTGGATGGTGTATTTTTGCAAGGGTCTTAAATGCCTTAGATATTTCTTTATCACTTGAGCCACTTTAAACTTGAAGAATTTCAAATGGATCAAAGCCTTTGAGACTTTGATCATTCTTAGTCTTATTAAGGCAGTATAAAAAGGCAAATAAAAGTAATCCTAATGGATAGAGTCATTTTAAGTGCTTTGAAATTTGAGATTTTTCGGTGCTGAATTTTAATGTCTTTTCCTAGCATTGCTGACAATTGCAAGCCTTATGATTATTTTGAGCTTATTTTAGCTCTTAATAATATAGTCTTATTATTTGAATAAATTTATATGTCAACACAACAAATATTATACAGGAGCTAAAAATACTAAAGGCATTAGTGTCAAACTGAAGATCTTCATTTTGGCCACTTGAGAAATCTTCATCTTATCCAGCTGACATGTTATTTATAATTTTAAAATAATTTATAAAGTAAAAAGAATTAAAATGGGGTTTGGGGTTTGGGGTTTGGGGTTTGGGGTTTGGG